>Ga0214545_1011225_pt1 | contig 12495 bp, 9 predicted proteins | sample CNSS4metaG_FD_160064 | JGI IMG/M metagenome (GOLD analysis project Ga0214545, IMG submission 160064) | Root nodule microbial communities from cowpea collected in UCLA plant growth center, Los Angeles, California, USA - CNSS4 | ecosystem: Host-associated > Plants > Roots > Nodule | place: USA... | reverse complement strand
AGGCAATATTGGTTTATATATGCATTGGCTTGTTAATCCTTCCTCACATCCTTTCACTTTACCATCAGAACTATGGAGCATTTTTTGACACATGGGGTGCGGGGATCACTGGTCCAGTGATATTGAAAGGTTTGAAGAATGGAAGCACAGTTGATCTCTCCTCCCAACAGTGGACATATCAGGTTAGTCTCAGCTTAACTAAAGCCAATTATTTTCTTTCCCATTTTGAGTTTTGTTCAATTAACTGAACAAATACAGCTGAACTAGTAAATTGAACTTCGGTTTTCCTTTCTTTAATGAAGTCATGCATAGACAAAATACACCATATGTATTTTTGTAAATTCAGGTTGGCCTTAAATATGAAGATTTAGGTCCATCAAGTGGAAGTTCTGGACAATGGAATTCACAATCTGATTTACCTATAAATCAACCCTTGACTTGGTACAAGGTAATCCTTATATGAATCTATTGAAATTTTCGAGTTTTCCTAAATTATGCTATCACTGCTATAACTGCATAAGCTGATAGAGTATCGTTGCACCTATTTGATTTCCTTGGTTTATGGACAGTCCAATGCCCTGTTTACTCAACCATGTTTGCATCTGATATCTTCACAATCACATACTTTAAAGAAAATTAAGGGATGGTATAAGACAACTGATTTTACTGCTAACTAATGGTGATACATGTTGTATTAGACAAACTTTGTTGCTCCCTCGGGAAGTGATCCAGTTGCTATTGACTTCACGGGGATGGGAAAAGGTGAAGCTTGGGTGAATGGACAAAGCATTGGGCGATACTGGCCTACATTTGTCTCTCCAAATGGCGGTTGTGCTAACTCTTGCAATTATAGAGGGGCCTATAGTTCATCCAAATGTCTCAAGAACTGTGGGAAACCATCACAGACATTGTAAGTAGTTAGGTATTTTGTATTAGAGAAGTTGAAACTTGAAATTAATCCTGAATTGTTTGAAGGAACTGAAGGCAATTCTGTTCGATACTAATTGAGCAACTAATCCTGCAGATACCATGTACCACGATCATGGTTACAACCAGATACCAATACACTTGTATTGTTTGAGGAAAGTGGAGGTGACCCTACGCAAATCTCTTTTGCTACAAAACAGATAGGAAGCGTGTGTTCACATGTATCTGAATCTCACCCTCCACCTGTAGACTTGTGGAATTCAGAAACAAAAGTTGGGCCTGTACTGTCACTGGAGTGCCCTAATCCTAATCAGGTGATCTCTTCCATTGAATTTGCAAGTTTTGGAACGCCTTATGGAACTTGTGGAAACTTCAAACATGGACGGTGCAGAAGTAATAAGGCTCTATCCATTGTTCAGAAGGTGTTGTCCTGTGTCCTCTTTAAACTTTAAACTTTCATACATGCATTTTATGTAGTTAATTTGACTTTTGTTCATTTGGATTATACTGACTCTCATGAATATTAATTAACAGGCCTGCATTGGATCAAACAGTTGTAGAATTGGACTGTCACTTAATACATTTGGAGATCCATGTAAAGGAGTGGCTAAGAGCTTAGCTGTTGAAGCTTCTTGTGCATAGACATTTCGCTTAAAACCTTCCTATTTCTTATCTTGGACTCAGCTGAAAAGAACTCTGCACTGCACTCCAAGTGTCTTGTACTCTTCATTGAAAATGATCCCTGATAAGCCAATGTAAAATGCTATTCTGGTAGTAAACCAGGAAAACAGTGTATATTTACTTAATATAGAAGGAAGGTCTCGCTTATGCATGATGTTGTGTGACAGTGGTATGTTCTACTTGAAAGTTGAAAGGAAGGTTTCTAAGAAGCCATACAAGAAATTGTTCTCTTAATGAACAGTAGGGGGCTATTTTCTAATAAGATAAACTGGATAAATAATTTTAAATTGATAGTTTGCAAGAGCAATTGAGCTAATCTGTTCAATCCAATCACAATGAAACACTTACGTAATAAGTACCAACAAGTTTGATAGAAATGTCCACAAATCCATATTGGTCTGAAACCACCATCTCCATTTAAGAAAAACATAACATTTCAGACTTCTTCAGTTGAGGAAATATTAGTAAGCATGAGGTTGTCTTCAGAAGTGACGAGTGTAAGGATGACTATATAAATCAAGTTATTCTCACAAGTAGAGTCTACGAGGCAAAGAGAGAGCAAAAGTGATTTAGGGTGAGATTCTTAACATCAGTACGACAATGAAGAGTGTCAAAGTCAAATGACAGAGAAGCTATCATGTTCTTGACTCTCTTAATTTTAGTGGCCAAATGGGAAAAAATGGTCTTAGGGTCTTTCTGTAGATTCCGCTTTATGTGTGCTTTTTCTTGCCAACAAGTTTCCTGATCCTTTAGAACTTGCTCAAGAACAGTTTGCTCAAAAACAAGACTAATGGGATTGCCATGATCGCAGGGGAGAGGATCAAGGGGATGATGGAACCCTAGCAGAGCTCACAAGTGCGCTCTCCGTACATGACTTTGTTGCAGAAAACCCTTTCAACGCATACAGAGAGATAAAGGCTTCTAAAAAACTACTATTTTGTTGTGAACTAAAATAATTTCATGTCTTTGATATTGATAAGCCTTCCCATGTTCATCGTCCTTGCCCAAAATGAATTGCAACCGAAGTACTATGTCGTTATGTACAGATGTTTGGTTTCAGGAGTGTAATATCCATTTGACTAAAGAAAAAAAATGTAATTTCCACAACATATCAGACCACTGGGTATGGTTCGTATTATCAATGGGAATTGGTTATGGAAATTGTTTGGCCTGCTCATGATGATAGATCGAGAACTCTTTGCTTCACCTATCTTCACTGGTGTTGATTACAATGGTTTCGGCAAAAGACACAACAATTCACAAAATCAATTGATTGTGATTGGAGATTGGTGTGGCCTTCAATCATAAAAACAACACTGCTCCATGATTTCATCCATTTATCATCACTGATGCAACGCCTCAATATCCTTACCAGCTATCAACTGTGTGTATGTTCAGAAATCACAATATAAGGTTTTAAAACAAAGCCTTTCACCTAACTATCATTGTCTCACATTCCCATATTTTCTCTATAAAAGCCATCTCTGCCGTATCATCAATGCATCAAGTGCTCGTTGGCGATACAAATCCTACACTCGTTTTTGTTTTCCAAAAGCACCAGAGCCTTCATACACCAAACCAAAATGATGAAAAAGCAATGTGTCTTTTCCTTCGCACTAGCACTGCTAGTTTCGTTTTTGTATTTCACCAACACTTTAGCTCAGTTATCACCGGCTGCTTCCCCTCTAAAACCACCCCAACCTACTCCTACTCCACCAGCTGCAGCCCCTAAGCCATTGGTGCCGTCGTTGCCAGAGTCACCAAGTGATTCCACCCCTGACACTGCAGCAGCTGTTGACATCGTTGGAATCCTGAGGCAGGCCAAGTCATTCAACATTCTTATCCGCCTCATGAAAACCACCCAATTGATCAACCAACTCAATGCACAGCTCCTCACTACTAAATCAGGTGGCATCACCATTCTAGCACCTGATGACGGTTCCTTCTCCGAACTCAAACCAGGCTTCCTCAACTCTCTTTCTGATGGCCAAAAGCTCGAGCTCTTACAGTTCCACGTTATTTCAGAGTATGTGTCTAGCTCCAACTTTGATACCCTAACCAACCCTGTGAGAACACTTGCAGGAGCTAAACCTGGAAAGGTGGAACTGAATGTGATAAGTTACGGAGGGAGTGTGAACATCTCAACAGGTGAGGTTAACACCACCATCACTGGCATTGTATACACAGATAAGCATCTTGCTATTTACAAGGTGGGGAAGGTGCTTCTTCCTATGGACTTCTTTGCAGTGGCCAAGGCACCTGCAAAGGGACCATCTTTGGCACCAGAACCGTCTGCAAAGGCTCCTAAAGCAGATAAGGATAATTCACTGTCCCCAGACTCCTCAGAATCATCTCAGATTAATTCCTCAAAGGATAACTCTGGCACAGTGAAAATCAATGTGTATGGAAAGTGGCTGTCCCTTCTTCTTGGAGTAGTTCTCATGACTGTTTTCTCATCATAAACCAGAATAGACTATAATCCATTATATACCATGCAGTTAATATTCAAGAGTGCTATGATTGCGTGCGTGAAAGGAGTGAGTGTTGAGTACTATTGGTGGTGAATTTATCAGAGTGGATTTGGGATCTGAGATTGTTGTATCCCTCTGATTTTATTATGAGATATGCTATGCTTGTTTTAATATATTATTTATGTAAACTTGACAGAGGTTGCTACAATATTTTCCATGTTTCTGATGTAATTCGAAGAAAAATAAATCATGAAAAACTGTCTCAAATTCAGTAATTAAAATCTCCAACTTGCTAGATGTATTTAGGTGTATATCAGGTCATGTTTCAATAAAAAAGGGTTTCACTTTGCAGAAAAACATCAATGGTTTCCATTCGGTACAAACCTTAAACATAAACAACAAGTTTCTAGTTAGCCATGTGCTTGAAGTAGTTTAATATTAAAGACATGCTTTTAACAAGCTAATAAGCTTTTACACCAAATTTTGATTTGTTTTGTAGAGTTAATAGCACACGTGATACTGAATATAATTCTGATGTCGTCGAGAGTATGGTATTTTTATGAATAATATAGGATTAGAGAAGATAAAAGAATCATTTAAATATATAGGACCCTACAAACTGTCAGTTAAAATAAAAACTAACATTTCATCTCATACAGTTATTAATCATTTACGGTTTAAGGTAATTTTGGACCTTAAAATTGTATATATGGTCCCTCTGACATAAAAAAATGTTTTTCCTGGCAGGAAATCATCAAATAATAATAACCAATGTAAATCTTACAACAACCATTTAAAGGAAACTAACTTTTCTACTTTTGAGTTCTTTTCTGCTTTCTTTTGCAACTAATAACCCATTAAAGCAAAACAAAAATACCTTTTACCACTCATTTCTTATTTTAATGAGGCTTCAATTCAATTGTAGATCTGCTATAAATATCAGAATAAGCAGAATGGCCCAAAGAAAAATGTTTAGGCCAAATCATTTTTATTTGATGTGAGTACTCAACCTGTGTACAGAGTCACCGTGCACCTCTCAAGTAACATTTGCTGCATAGATACAAGCATCCAACTACTGTATGACAATAACATAAGAATTACGATGTTAAAGCAAAACAGTTTCACACTTTCACATCTAGAACAACCTAAAAGGTTTGGCTTATCAACTTTATTGTGTCTTAATCTAGATTCTAGATCAACCTTAAAGGTGAAGACTTAAGCCTGTCTAGGACCATGTTTTTCACAATCTACCTTACCTAAGAAATAAACCTAGACTTGGTACAAGGTAGTCTAAATAATATATTGAAATTCTACACTATAACAAAAAACTTCATCTTTAAGGTGGACAATATATTATTATAGGGTTTAGGGTTTAGAATTTTAAAATAATTGTGGTTCATAAAATAATTCACAATCTACCTTTCCTATGGTGGGCAATATATTATTTTGCGGGTTTTATGAACCACAATTATTTTAAAATTCTACACTATAGCAAAAGACTTCATCCTGCAATACTCACTTCTTCATATCTGTAACATTCATTAATCAGTATAATTTAATGATATCATGGGCAACACTTCAGGCCCTTATTTTTTTAATACAATAGAAAGAAACCAAATGCAAGATGTTAAATATTTGGTTACTAAGAAAATCTTATATTGTTTCATGAAGCATGATATCAATACTTAGCAACTAATCCTTTGGTGCTTGCTATTTCAGATGGCCTCTGGAACTTGCATTGCTTGCATGATGCTGAAAAGAGAGAGAGAGTTTGGTACTTGTCTTCTCCACCCATCATTGGCATGGCAACCCCTCTCTTGACAGGACTAACATACCCTGGCCTGTAAGTCTGACCCAAAACTCCTTCAAAAAGATCTGTACTTTTCTTGAACCTGAACTGTGTCTCCAAATGGGCAAAAGCATCATCTTGTGGCAACTGGTAATTGTGAACCTTGTTTTCTTTCTCTCCAATGGGTTTCACACCAATGTCCATCTCAACCAAACCCGAAACAGTCACTCTCACACTGTTAGTCTCATCAGTTCTCTCCACAACCACTTCTCTTTCACCTCCATTGGCCCTCCATTCAGCTTCTCCATCAATGGGAACATTGACTAGTTCTCCATCCCACTTTATTGTGAGAGAATCACTGGTGTCATCCCAATGAGACACTCTATTGGCTGCAATGACAAGAGTGTGTGAATCAAACATGACAGCAAGTGCTTGCACCCATGTGTAGTCACGAGTCCTTCCCTGTGGTCGAGTACCAATGAAGTGAGCATTGATTTGGAACTCATCATCAGAAACAATGGCAAAGTTTCCTCCTTTGGCACCGTGAAAGTAGAACATCACACCATCACCACCCACAAAGCGAGGATCATAACACAGAGATCCATACCCATCACAGTTAGCTTTCCTTACTGTCAAACAAACAAATTCAACATAAGTTCCACTTTCAATTCTTCAACACTTTATAATCAATTATCTGGTTTGTATGGTGGTGATTGAGTACATGAACTATTTACTCTTTTATATATTACAAAGTTGTAGATATATAACAAAAGTTGAGGTTCCTTGGAACTTACCCTTGCAGGTAGCTTCACATTTTCTGTTGCTACAGTCAATGAAACATGCCTTCTGGTTCTTGTTCTTCTTGGGCTTCCTCTTTGCGCACTCGGTTGGACACACTATAGTCTTAGACTCACAGGTAGTGTTTGTTCTGCAGAACCCTCGTTCTTGACCTGATGGCAATGCTGACAGCTTGTCATAATCTGAGGCTTCATCATGTTGTTTTTTTGGCTTTTTCTCTTTTGGTTTCTTCTCCTTCCCATCCTTATTTTTTCCCTTCCCGTTTCCATTATCGCTGCCCTTGCCATTACCATTACCATTGCCATTGCCATTACCATTGCCTTGACCTTGAGCAATGGCAGCTTCCATGGCAATAAGCAAGATGAAGATGGCCACCAAGATGCTCCACTTTCTTCCACCCATCTCCGTGATTTGCAATGCTACCTTTTTTTTGTTTCTTTCCTCTGCTGTGATGATTTTCAAGTAAAGCTCGCAGAGGAGGGTGGTTGGGAAAACACAGAGTGAAAGAGAATATTTCTAGAGGATCTGACATGCAAATTGGCCTAGATGTTCGGCTTAAGCTTTGCTGAAAGTTTGTGGTTGCTTAGTCCTGTGATGCACTGATGTGTAAAATACTCAATGCTAAATTTTTAAAGTACCGAGGAGAGCTATTGACCAAGTAAAAACAACACTGACTTTGTGTTTAAACAGATTCAATTCCTTCCTCCTGTGAATGTCCTAGCACCTTGTTTTGACTAACATTAAAAAGGGGCTCTAGGATCTACATAAAAGCTGAATTGTTCAAAAGGAAATACTTGCAATTGAAGATTATATAGGCTTATTGCACATTTTCAAATGATTATCTTCAATCTTAAGCTACACATAAATGTTATGGTTACATTACCTTAACGTGTGTCATGTAATGTAATGTAACAAAAGAAACCTATTTTTGTGAATTTCAGCGTTGAGAGAGAGCATTAGCAATCAATTTAGCTGTAGGAACGTGGGTGAGTTGAGAAGAAGCTTTGATCGATGGCATTGGATCTGGAACAGCACCAACTTGGACTACTTTATATGCAACTATGCAAGTCAATTCTTGAGTATTTACTCGTTTGTATATACTATATCAGATGTTGGTGGAGTCGGCAAAGAGAAAAGATTTCTTAACAAACAAACAAGATTCAATTACTTTTCTTTTTCAAACAATTTTTTAAAGGTTGGTTATTTTTCATTGTATGTCCCCCATCTTTTTACATAAAAGAAACACATTGCTTCTATACTAAATATTAACTTAAGGTGGTATTTACCATTTTCCTTCCTATTGGTCTGAGCCGTTGACAACTATGTTAGTCTCATTAGTAGTTGAGTTATGCTACTTCATTATTATCCTTTCTAAATACACATGGTTATTAATCAGTTGTATTGCAGGAAATATTTGAAAAGGGGTTCTCAAAATGTAAAAAAGACTAAGACATATCAATCTTAAGTGTTTTAGTTGAGTTGAAATATCTCTCCTTTGCGTCATGTACTCACACACATCTTTCACATAGGTGAGTCAATAGAGAGAATTTCATGGTTGGGGTACTTGTTAATGCCTTGTTATGAGTGAGAAATTGATCATCTCATCAATGTCTTCAAATAAGCCTGGGATCTTTCTGTAACCTTCTGGAAGGAAAATGTAATGTTTTCCTCCTGGATGAGTTCATGTTGGAGATGTTGATCAAGTAGTTTCCAAAATCATGGACAATCTACAAGTAGCAATTGAAATGAAACACAGGCACAAGAAAATTTCACTATCAAACCTGATCACATGCATCGTTATTGAAGACACAAAATGAAGGAAGTGTCAAACTTCAAGGAAGCTTTATGTTCTTGAAAAAAATCTTATGCAGAACAACTTAACCCACAAAAGAAACAAGACCTTATCATAATACGAGAAATCAATAAAAATAAGGGTTAAATATGTTTTTGGTCCCTCAAGTTTCAGTGAATTTTGGAATTAGTCCCTCATCAAAACTTTATACCAATTTAGTCCTTCATCTTTAAAAATGCGTGAATTTAGTCCTTTTAAACAAATTTTGTTAAGTTGATCTGACGTTTCAAACACATTTCATGATAGTATTTAAGTTAACATTGAAGAAAAAATGTGTCAAATAGTGTAAATAATTTAAATACTATCATGAAATGCGCTTGAAACGTCAGATAAACTTAACAAAATTTGGTTAAAATGACTAAATTCACGCATCTTGAAAGATGAAGGACTAAATTGGTCAAAAGTTTTGATGAGGGACTAATTTCAAATTTCGCTGAAACTTGAGGGACCAAAAACATATTTAACCCTAAAAATAACAACCTCTCTTGTCCTTCTAATCCCTCTTTCAAGGGGTTCTCTTATATTTCTAGAAAGTGAAATCATCACTCACCTAAGCACAGGTACCGTGTTGCAAGAACAAGACTTTTCCTAAGCCTATGACTAACAGATGGTAGATTTCAAGGGTAACCTGACATTTACCTCCTACATTCCTGTAGAGGATGGAAAAGAACATGTTTATCAAGATGATTCTAAAACTACTTCAATTTTGAGAAAAGAAAAAGTTCTTCTGAAACTTATTACATCTACAACTTACATCTACAAACACCTTGTGTCTAGAGAATGTGCTACATGTGTCCACTACTACAGTTAATTTGATTTATTTAGCTCTGCTAGGAAATGTTGGCATTAAAGTATCTCTCAATCTGATTAGACTATAATGGCAGAGAATTTTTTTCTGCAGAGGAAGGTATTATGACCAACGACTCTTTGTATTAAAACTTTCCAAAGTTGTTAATGAACCTACACCTTCTCTGCTTCCGATTGATTCGTATGATAAATGGCCTTTCTGGTTGAACAAGTTAAAAAACTCCATTTTATTGTGGGGTAACTAAGTAAACCATGGATTGGAAGATTAAAAAAATGATTCTTAATATCTTTAATACACGTTAATCACTATTACATTTTACAAAATGATGATCATGGGCAACATTTTAGGCCCTTATTTGTCTTGATACATTAAAAAGAAACCAAAATGCAAGATGTCAACAGTGTGATCACGAAGAATGTATTACTTTTCATGATGCATGATATCAGTTCTGAGCAACAAGTCCTTCAGTGCTTGCTATGCTGGATGGCCTCTGGAACATGCATCGTGTGCATGATGTTGAAAAGAGAGAGAGAGTCTCGTACTTGTTCTCCCCACCCATCATTGGCATAGGAACCCCTCTCTTGACAGGGCTAACATACCCTGGCCTGTAGGTCTGACCCAAAACTCCTTCAAAATGATCTGTGCTTTTCTTAAATCTGAATTGTGTCTCCAAATGCGCAAAAGCATCATCTGGTGGAAGTTGGTAATTGTGAACCTTGTTTTCTTGCTCCCCAATAGGCTTCACACTTATGTCCATCTCAACCAAACCCGAAACCATCACTCTCACAGCGTTGGTCTCATCGGTTCTCTCCACAACCACTTCTCTTTCATCTCCATTGGCCCTCCATTCAGCTTCTCCATCAGTTGGAACATTGATTACTTCACCATCCCACTTCACTGTGAGAGAATCAACCTTGTCATTCCAATGAGACACTCTATTGGCTGCAATAACAAGAGTGTGTGAGTCAAACATAACAGCAAGTGCTTGCACCCATGTGTAGTCACGAGTCCTTCCCTGTGGTCGAGTACCAATGAAGTGAGCATTGATTTGGAACTCATCATCAGAAACAATGGCAAAGTTTCCTCCTTTGGCACCGTGGAAGTAGAACATCACACCATCACCACCCACAAAGCGAGGATCATAACACAGAGATCCATACCCATCACAGTTAGCTTTCCTTACTGTCAAACAAACAGATTCAACATAAGTTCCACTTTCAATTCTTCAACACTTTATAATTCACTACATGAACTATTTACTCTTTTATATATTGCAAGTTGTAGATTAAACAAAAGTTGAGGTTCCTTGGAGCTTACCCTTGCAGGTGGCTTCACATTTTTTGCTGCCACAGTTAATGAAACATGCCTTCTGCTTCTTGTTCTTCTTGGGCTTCCTCTCAGCGCACTCGGATGGGCACACAATGGTCTTCATCTCACAGGTGGTGTTTGTTCTGCAGAACCCTCGTTCCTGACCTGATGGCAGTGGTGACAGATTGTCATAATCTGAGGCTTCATCATGTTGTTTTTTTGGCTTTTTCTCTTTTGGCTTTTTCTCTTTTGGCGTTTTCTCTTTTGGCTTCTTCTCTTTTGGCGTCTTCTCCTTCCCATTTCCATTTCCATTCCCATTCCCATTCTCATTTCCTTTACCTTTGCCATTGCCACCACCTTGACCTTGAGCTATGGCAGCTTCCATGGCAATAAGTAAGATGAAGATGGCCACCAAGATGCTCCATTTTCTTCCACCCATCTTCGTGATCTATACAATGCAACTTTGTTTTTTATTCTTTCCTCTGATATGATGATTTTCAAGTACTTCTTCAATGACTGATCAATCAGAGGATGTTGAAGAGAGCACGCAGTGAAACAGAATATATAGAGAGAGGAATTGGGTTGCAAAATTAGCCCAGAATTACGCCTTAAGCTTTGCTATGATCCTTATTCTAAACTCTTCAAAAGTTTGTGGTTGCTTAGTAGTATAATACGTTGACTATTGAATGCTGATTTTTAAAGTTCACAAGTTATTTATTGGCCTCGTAAACGCTAACATAGTTACTATGGTGGAGTAGTAGCACGTTCATTTTTGCTTTGCTAAAGATAAAGAGCCTTGCGTGGGATCTACAAAAGACCCTGATTAGAGAGAGCACTTAGGTGTGAAAGAAAGCATGCATAATGTCATGCATCAACGTAACTTTGTCTTATTTTATTTGATTTTCATATGGTCGGCTTCAATATTAAGCTACACGTAAACGTTATGATTACGTTTGTGTGATGTAAAAAAAGGCTTTGTGACTTAAGAATGGAGCATTAGCAATGAAACTAGCTGTAGTAACGTGGTTTTCGAGTTCAGAAGAAGCAGCTTTGATTGATGGCATTGGGGTTGGAACAGCACCAGCTACCACTATTTATGCAAAACATAAGTAACAATTATTGGATCTTGTAGCCGTCACTTATTTAAAGATCAATTTTCGAAGTTCCATGTTTACACGTTGGACACTAGAGATAAGACAATTTCATAATATATGAGTGAGATGTAAACTTATATTAACAAATTTTTTTAGATATTCTATTCTATTGTTATTAGGCCGCTAAGACCACCATTTCTATACTCACGCATCAAATGAATATGCTTTGATACGAGAGGTGTTTTAAAACTCACTTCTAATTCTAACAAAGTATGCACGTGATTTAAACTTGAAAAACTTATTTTTGCATTATTTAAGAATCAAAGAAATAATTTATAATATTATGTTATTCTTTTAATCATTTAGTTATCTTTTCAAGATAAGATTTTGACGCAACAATAATCATCTAAAAACTTCTGAAAATAAATATTTATATGAAAATTTGATTGATTTATTTTTTGGTTTATATTAAAAGAAATGTTTAAGAGTGAATAAATATGAATAAGAAATTATATGTTGTATTGTATTTTCATCAATGAAAAGTTGCATCTACATTCATATATGAAATATTCATGTATAATAACATGCATTGTTCTCCTAGTTGAATCATGATACTTTGTCAACGTCATTCTTCTCGTACACTCAAATTGCAACTTTGTAAATCATTATTCTATTATAATGTTTTATTTATTTTTATTTTATTATGAAAAGTAACTCTGAAATCAACTAGGGAATCGTAATATATATATATATATATATATATATAT
>Ga0214545_1011223_pt1 | contig 12496 bp, 5 predicted proteins | sample CNSS4metaG_FD_160064 | JGI IMG/M metagenome (GOLD analysis project Ga0214545, IMG submission 160064) | Root nodule microbial communities from cowpea collected in UCLA plant growth center, Los Angeles, California, USA - CNSS4 | ecosystem: Host-associated > Plants > Roots > Nodule | place: USA... | reverse complement strand
TATATATATATATATATATATATATGAGAGAGAGAGAGAAGAAACTGAGAAAGTATTTTATTCATTCTTCGAGGATTACAGAACACTGTTTATAGAGCTGGGAACAGAGGTCAGTGACAGTAACAAACTAAATCTGTCAGATAGTCACAGGTAACTGATTACATTTATAGCAGTAGCCTAAATTACTAGACTTACACAGTCTAAACAGATTTCAATCATAAGTATTCCTTCAGCATAACATGGTAATTAAGTTCTTTAGAAATAACAGTTACCTCAGATATTCAACACTCTGAGATATGCTACCAAAAATGTTAACAGCATAAACAATCATCCAAAAAGCAAGTTCTAATCTATAACATAAAGCAAGCTGCTCTTACACAATCATAATTCACAAACTGATATCTATCACGAATTTATTCTCTCAAAACTACTTAAAGGCAAATAAAAATAGAAAATAAATATCAGTGTAGTTCCAAGTAAGCACCAGGAGTGAAAAAAGACATAACTGAATTGCATGTCTGAAGAGCATATTTTTCATCTGTAGGAACTCCAAAGATTAATCTATCTTGAAATTTTTAAATCCTCAATAAAGAATAATAAGATATGCTCCCATGTCAGGTCCCTAAAACAACTAAAAACCACAATAACTGAATATCCAATATTCTCCTTACATTGAATAGCTTCTAAATTCTAAACACTAACTAACAGGACTAATAACAACAATGCATGCAATCTAAAGGCGAAGTGCTTATATTTGATGAAATAGGAAATATAAAAGTCAAGGTATAAGGAAAAGGATGACAACAAACCAACTGTCAACTTCATTTTCACATCAAAGTTTACACAACCGTGTCCCGGTCGTTACTTCACATTATTCAACAAATAACTAAAACCTTGAATATGTGAGAAAATAAATAAATAAAAAATGCACACTCTCACTCTCACAGAGATAAAAGTAATGTTGAACTAACCTTGTTTGTTAATGGCCTCTTAGGAGGCTTGTAACTTTTCTGCGAAAGCAAGAAAAGTATGACCACCAGCAGAAAAACTTCGATGAATAAATGTCCTTCAAACACAAGGTTCAAATGGAGGAAATCAATCAAAAAATCAACTAACTAATTAACTAATTACATCCATAATCATCAATTCAAACAGAAAATAAAAAGATAAATCTAACTCCAGGAAAAAATGAAAAACTACCACCGATATGGACTCCGAAAACCACAGCTCGGGCAGAAGGAGCATCCAAGGCGAACGTCACCCAATCCAACGTCGAGTTCACGAAATTGAAGACGGCAGAGGCCACCGGAGTCGAGTTCACGAAATTGAAGACGGCAGAGGCCACCGGAGTATCCATAGAATTCGCAAGGAACCTTTCAGAAGCACTCATGCATGAACGAACATGCACACTGCTCGAAACTTGCGGAAACACTCTGGAATCAAATGAAATCAAATCAAATGACAACTACACAGGAATCGAACACGAATGTGGAAGTCGCGAACTACTACGCTTCGTAGGACGAAGAATCGGTTGAGCTAGAAATGCAAGCGTTCGGATCCGCCACAGCGAGGAAGCGAAACGACACGATGAGAGAGAAACGGCGCGAGATTCAGAATGAGATGCGAGTGAGAGGGAGAGAAGAGAATAAGGGAGAAGAATGGGGAAGTGGGGAAATTTGACTGTGCTTGGATGGGGAATGATCAGAGGGCTAGGATGAAGCCACGTCATAGAAGATTACCAGGTAACTTAACGGTTGTCATGACGCATGCGAACTTTTCTTCTCTCCGCCCCCTCCTTCCTCGTCTATTCGTCTTTTCCTTTCTTTGCTTTCTATTTTCTTTTTCAGCGCGGAATTCGCCTTTTCTATTTTGGCTTCTTTAGTCTACACATGAGTTCATGTGGAAGGTGATAACAAAATTATATTATGTGGTCCACAAAGGTAATCGAATAATGATATATATATATATATATATATATATATATATATATATATATATATATATGATATTTTATAATAATTTAAGTATGTATTATAAATACAAAATTTATTATCTTGAATTCAAATTTTCTAAATAAAACTATATTAAAGTAATAAAAATACTAAAGAAGTGAAGAACTAACTAATTCTAAATTTATTTATTTCAATATTTGTATCCTTGTTTTTATTTGTGACTTCGCAAATATAAGATTCGATGTGGGATTTATTTGAAATAGTTGTAGAGAACATGGAAACCGTGTTCTTTTCAATGTTATTACTTTTATTTAGTATGGCCAAGAAGATTCTAAATTAGGAAAATTGGATTGAAGTGAGAGTGATAAAGTTTTATGGTAATTTTTGGGTTAGCATATATACTTTTGTTAAGTTGGAAAAACATAAAGGTAAACCCAAATCATTTATTTAACATCCATTCTTAACATTCATGCACTTCCTCATTATTAATTCCAATTTGTATTGTTTAAATCACTTTCAAATAACTAATTTTAGCTTCTTATCATCAATTTTGATGTGGTTATTGTAATTAAGATTAATCAATGTATAGAATTGGCATGAGATATGTTTTCTTTTGTCATTTGGGTTCTAAGTTTGTTATTTGAAAAAAAAAATATGGTGTCCAAAAAAAATATTTGATTTGTCAAGATAAACAGTGTCCAAAAAAAGTATGCTTAAAAATTATTTTAATTTTTTATACTTTGTTCTCTTTATATAATTGAGTTTTTGTTAAAGAATTAAAAATGTTAATAAAAGTATTGTTATAAATTCACAATATTGATGGTACTCATTGAACATATAATAATTATGTATACTTTCAATTAAATAAAAATAATGTCTTCAACTTAGGTATGTAAAAACATTTAAAATTTAATATTTAAATTAAGTATATATAATATTACATATTTTTAATCATTTTGAGTTCACTTTTGTGAAGAAATGAGATTAACTATTGTTGCTAATTTATGAAATACCATAGAAATATTCAATCACCTATAACTATAATATTATATTATTGTCATATTTTATAGACTAAGTGAATAGCTGTAAATGCATTTGATCATTCGTTATATTTCATTTATAGGTGTTTGTTATACTTACAAATTGTATTAGGCTTGTATAAGGATATGTGTATCTATCGTTAACATGTGTTGCTTCTAATAAAATAGTTTTATGTAAAAGTTTATTTGCTTTATAAATAGTATAACAAATTATATGAATACTTTTTTTGTTTGTTGTTTCTCGTTGGTGTGATTCACTATTAGTATTGTATTGTTTTTTTCATTGTTTTTTAAATTTATTTCAAATTACTTTCATAACACTCACTTTCCTGCAATATTGAACAAATTTTAAGTCATGTTGCATACACAACATTTGTCTTCAAAATCACATTGATCGAATAATGTTGTTGGATTTTTGCTCTTTTTACAAACAATATACTATAAACATATTAATTAAATCCTAATATAAGTAAATGGAATAATCATGATTTTGTTCTTTACCGTGTTTTCCATAGCTATATATGGTATTATTTTCCAATCCCAAAATAAACTTTTAGAAAAGTAAACTTTAAGATTAAAGGTTAATTCAAGGTAATGCTCTTGAAAATATTCAATGTAGTTTTCATGAAAAAGAATGTGTAGTCTTCATATTATAATGGATTCACTTTTGTCTAGCTTAAAAACATACTATTATCTATTGTCTCTCTCACAATGTTGTTAGACAAACTTTTTGCCACAATAATATATAAGAAATGAAACAAAAGACATTATAAACATTTTTTTTAATATTTTATCTCAAAATATTGTATAAAAATATCGTATACCAATAGCAATACATTCACAACTATGTTGACTGTTCAGAATTTTGTAATATTTTTAATTTGACTGTTCATCCAATTAAAAATATTATTTATAGTATCTACTCAATTAATCTTTCATAATATAATATATATATATATATTATTAATCATAATTTTATATTAATTAGATCACTTTTGTCAATAAAATAATAGTCCTAACACATTTACAACTATAAAAAAAAGGCATTTAGTATTTCTAATTTATTTTAAACAAAGGATATTAAAGACATTTCCTTTATATTATTGGGGTGCGGAAAGAAAAACATGGAAGTATAATAAAAAAGACCCTTCAAAAATCTATATTATTCATTAGGAATAGTGGGCTGAATTGTTAATACCAGTTAAAAATCACTTTCTCCACTGTCCAGAAGTCATTGTTTTCCTTAAAAACAACTTTCAAATTGTATAGTCGAAAAATAAAATAATATTGTAACTGTGTAATTTGGAAGTTAAATGACTTATAGATTATGCAATTTGATTTTTTTTGTCACTTATTTTTAGATCGCATAATTTAAAATATATTTCACTTTCAAATTATATAATTTGAAAGTATTTAAAAAAATGGTTTTTTATTGCCCAATTCAAAAGCCAATAATTTTCAAATTACACAGTCTAAAAAACAGAGAAAAAAAATTATTCTAGGGGATGCGGGGAGATGTTTATGGAGGTGCAGGAAGAAGCTGCCTGCCTTAAGTTATAGGCCCATGATATTTGGGTTTTGTTCCTCATCATTTAATTCGTTGTTCTCTGAGAAAAAAAAAAAACTAATCCTTTCCTTATTATGGTATCTATATTTATATTTATATTTTAACCTAATATTACGTTTTAATAATATTTATAAAATAATTATACACTCTCACTTTACATTTTACTTTTGAAAATAGTGTAGTTTACAAACAAAACACAATCATGTCTCCATAGTTTTCTTAAATTCTGCAAAACAGAAAATTCAGTGAGATTTCAGTATTTAATTACACACACATTACTTCAAAATAAAAATAAAAATAAAGAAACCATTGGTACAATTTCCTATCCATGTTTATTCATAGAATTCCATTAAAAAAAAGTTGGTCAAAATTAAATATTAATTGGGGGCATATCTACTTAGACTTAGACCCAAAGACTCTTTGTATTGGATATGAGTTGTAATGCACATAAGTATTCTTGTATCTCTGAACACGCATTGATTTTTTTTATGAAAAATTGTGGTCAGAAACATCGTAGATCATGTTCATTTGACATTTTTTTCAACCTTGTGATTCCCGATGCATATTGAGTGAAAAGAACTCTATTGATTGTTGTTGATATGTCAAAGACCCGTCGGTGTTTGTTTTTATGTAATACAAAGAATTTTCAAAAGAAATATGACTTCGTATATACTAAGATACCTAAATACACAAAATTCAAGTTTAACTCAATTTTATAAAATAACTTTAAAATAAAATTTATATTTATTTATATATATATATTTAAAATTTATGAGAATTCACTAAATACTCAATCATGTGGCACTAGTTATTGTCCTAAGTGTTATCTAGGTATGCCTTCAACAACATATTGACGCACACTAATGATGAAAGCTTACAATGATGCACATGGTGTTGTCTCCAACTCCATGCTTTAAGATAAAATGTCTAAATTTCCAAACCAAAATGATAAAACGTTTAAAGCAAGAGCTAGTAGATGTGTAGCATGTTATCCAAAAACAGGATATATTGAAGCAAGCATAGCACAAAATCATGTCACTTTTTATTAGGGTTGATAAAAGGAGGTTGGGCCACATTTGATGATTATGTTATGGGAAATCATAACTTATCCATGAAATCACAACTTTTTATAGAGATTATCTGTTTTAGTGCAATGGAAATCAAGCATGGAACTTTGCTATTGGAGAAGTGAGAGAGATATCATATGGTATGGTAGTACACAAAGAAACTAGTTCTAATTGCATCATTACTATGATTTAATGATGATTTTGGTTAATAAAAGCAAAAGGGGTGGCAGTGAGAGAATGATGAATTTGGATTCTCTGTTGGGTTTTTCAATGTTGTATTTTTATTGTGTCTCCACAATACATTGATTACCATTAATTTTGATGTTTTAAAATATATTAAAAAGATATTTAAAATGTCAACACAGTATATTTTTAATGTTCAGTAGAGAACAATATAAAAAAAAATCAAGAGAATCTAAACTCAAGAATGATAGGGTTAAAGGAGGCAGAAAGATGAAGAAAAAAAAAAGGAGGATTAGGAATGATGTTAGTGATGAAAAGGAGGTGTGGGAGCATGTGATTTAGAGGTCCACATGGGTAGGAAAAAAAAGGTAGGGTAACAAAGGTTGGTCCAGAATAAAAGAAAGCAATGGTGCAGAGGTAGCAGCATCACTGGAACCATAAAAGAAAAAGCTAACCTTGTTCCCAAAGAAATGAATACCAAGGTTTAATTCCAAAAGTGTGCACGTGAACGTGGCATTGTGCTATTGCTCTATTCACTTTCTTCTCTTCAGAAGAAAAATTTTCCCTGTATTATTGCAATCGGTTCATCATTTATATGCAGTTCTTAATTTTGTAAAAAAGTAGTTAGAGAAATTCTAAAAAAGAAGATTATTCATATTTATGGTGGTTTTGTAGCTAGTTGGAGTGATGAGTTGATCTAAACTAACATAGACAGAAACCCTTGTTAATAAAAAAATGGTTAAGTATGAGGAAACAGTGAAAAGGTTGTGATTAATAATGACATGTCACAACACAACCTCAAACACCCATCAAGATGGTACATAACTAAACTCACTTCCCCCACAAAGCCACGAGGAGTGAGAGTGTCATTTGGTTTGCTGTTTGGTGAGGGTGATTAGGGTAAAACTATTTGTTGGATGCAGGTCATGTTTCACTTCTAGAACCCAACATAAATACTCTTATGGATCTCTCGAGATGGATTCATCAAAAATATACAAATTTACACTATTTTTAATTCAAAATCTTACAGCAATCCATTTATAAGGTTCCGTGCTTATATAGTACATGATACTAATTTTCTTATTGTTGGAAATTCTACATCGATTATAATTCTCATCTTACAAGTCGATTTTATAGGGTTAAGTTAGATTTAAAATCCATTTCTTAACATTTATATATGTCTCTGGATTGTGTTAGTATTATGGTGTTTGATTTAGTCCCACATCGCGTAGAATTGTGAGATGTAGTTATCTATTTTACCATATAGGAGACTTAGGTAAAACAGATGGTTAGAAATTCAAGTGTGAGTCTAAGTCCTACATTGGTTAGAAATGAGCAAGTAGAACATTATATAATAATAAAGACCCATAAGCCCATTGTCTTAAAGTTTTGGGTTGAGATTGATGTTGATACTTTATGGTTTTGGGTTGAGAGTGATGTCGATACTTTATTGTTTTGGGTTGAAAGTGATGTCAATACTTTATGGTTTTGGGTTGAGAGTGATGTCGATACTTTATGTGGTTAGACTTAGTTCTCATTGGTGTTGTATCTCTCCAGTAAAACTTTCTCTGTAAACATAACCTATTGCTTAATGTTCTTGGTGCTCAACGAAACAAAAACATGTTTTTTTTTTTAGTTTTTTGGAGAACTAGAATATACAAATATGGATGGAATCAATAATTGAAGTTCTGATGATCACATATTTAAAGAATAAGATTATCTGTTAACCATATATATCACATTCCGTTAACATGTTGGCTCAGAAAGTTGAGATAAGCACTTTGATACATGTGTAGGGTCCACTTTGTGGTTGCTTTGTTTGCATCTGAGCTAACTAACGTTGGAGTGACAAAAAATCCAATGAATGAGAAGTTAGGTTCGAAAAGAAAAGCTGAGGAGGAGGTTAGGTTCTTGTATACTGTACCCACCATTTGTAACATTTTTTTATGTATAAACTCACAATTTTTCTGCTCAATTCTTTAAAAATGTGAGTGAGTTAAGAAAATGTAAGATTTTTTACTTTTGGAATGTGGAGCAAAAAATTTACAACAGTGTGTGCAGAAAAAGAAATGGTTTTTTTACTGCAACTTTGCTTTACTTAGGGTTCACCACATGAAGAAAATTTTTTAGAAAAAGAAAGAGAAAGCCAAAGAGAGAAGATGGGTCGTTTTCTATTTTGAATGTAACAGGAAAATAATAGAAAAATGTTGGTAATCATTACCAAGCTAGAATATTTTTTTTTTCATTGAAATGCAAGCAAGCAGAGAAATAGCAGTGATGTATCTTCATATTGTTTGGTAAATACGCGAAGTATACATAGTATTCATGGTTTCGAATTTGAGTTGTCCGATATCTGCATAATCTTTGGTGAGAAAATTTCAATCTTTATGCTCTAGTCTATCTCTGAAATAATTTGTTACATGGAAACTTTACTTGTTTTATAAATTCAAGGTTTAAATATATATTTTATATTTAAACTTGGATATAAAATCGAAATTTGTTTATATACTAAATTTCGATACATTTTAGTCTTAAAGTTTTAAAAATAAATAATATAATCATCTTAGTCTAACTGAGTTAAAAAAATATGATGCGTCAAATAATTATTTAGATAATATTTAAGTTGTTTAGACTATTTTGACATGTTTAAGTTCAAATATCAACTATAAAACACCATTTAACAAGTTAAAAAAAATTAATGTCTTTGGATTAGGAAGACTATATTCATTTATTTTTAAAGTTTTGAGACAAAAAATATATCAAAATTTAGAATATCTACAAAATTTCAATCTCATTTTTAAAGACTGAAAACATATTTAATCTCAATAATCGATTTCTTAAACTGATATAGATGTGTTTAAAATTTATTCCAACAAAATTTAATATTTATTAAACATATCGTCTCATTCATTATTAATCCTCTTAATGTGAAAGAGTATGTGTTGAAAATAGGCAGAAGATAAGGTAAAATATTCTCGATATATAACAACAGTTAACGATTCTTAGTGTCGTTAAAAGTCCCTTGCTGAAATGTGGAAAATTGAATAGAATGAAAGAGGAAGAAATGATGGGACAGTAATAAAGGTTTGTGTGAGTGTATGTATAGATATGAGAGAGTATAGTGTGATAGGTAGCACATGGCTGAAGAGTGAGATTTTTGAGTGTGTAGTTGTCAACACATTCCATCAAATTGCACTCACAAGTCACCACTACCTTCCCATTTGGTGGCCCCTCTGCAACTACTTCGAACGGTTTTGCAGAAACTCTTAACTCTACTGCCTCCATGCTTCCATCTCACTAATAATGCACATTTAGACATCTTCGGTTTTCTTTTATGGAGACAGCGTAGGAATCGCATAGAGTTTGGTCTTCGCCTTTAGTCGATAGAAAGATGAAGGTCATAATGATCATTTATGCAGTGATGGATTTTCGGTCAATATTTTAGGATGTTAAGAGTTTGGTTGAATTATTCTTTTGTTCCATTTTTTTATTCAAAAATATTTGATTGGTTTTCAAGATTGTTTTAGTTTCAAATTGGTCTCAATTTTTTAAAAATTAATGCAATTTAATTATTTTTGTTAGATTTCTTGAAACGAAGTAAGGATTTTTCATCAAAATTGATATTAGAATTATGTCAATTACATCAACAAAGAAAGCCATCATTATTCACAACTTCAATTTTTATAAAAAAACTTTGATCCAATTCAAGAAGTTTAATAAAAATAAGAACAAATTACATTATTTTTTCAAAAATTGAGAACAAATTGAAATTAAAAAATACTAGAGGACTAACTTGATATTTTTGAACTAAAATAAAAACTAAAAGAGTAATCCTAAATATTTTATATAAACTAGTAAAAATATTATATTTATTTTTTTATGATAATAAAATAATAATAATAATAATATTACTATTATAATTATAAATTAAATATAAATAATTTTTATAATTTTACTATAATTAATTTTTATTTATATTGATTAAGATTAAAAAATAATTAAATATAAAGATGGTTAAATTAAACAAATGATGATATAAAAAAATATTAAGAAAATAATTATTTTTATTTAAAAAATATTTAAAAGGTTAAATTGAAAAATAAACGTGGACAGTCAAAAAAATTCTTATGTATTGATATATATTTTTTTAAAATATTAAATATGTAAAATACATTAAAAATATTAATTTTAAAAAAATATATTTAAAATTATATGATAAATTATGTAAGTATAGAAAATTTTGGAGGGTCATAGCAGCCCCTCTTTGTTCATAACTAGGTCCGTCAATTATGATGTTAATTTAGATTTCAATTTTATTTCTAAAATGGTATTAGAATTTTTAACATTTTACAATATTAACTGTTTGGTTGTGTAATACATAATTTTTTTTTCTACTTATATTTTACTCAATCTGATCTATATATTTTTAAAATACACATATTCCTGATATTTTAAAATATATTAAAACCAATATATTTTGGAAACACAATATAATAACACCAAAAAGAACAATAAGAAATTGAGATTTAAAATTTATTTCCACTTATATAATTTAAATAGTTTTATGAAAAGGTAAGGTTTTAAGTTACAAGATTGTTTATTATATTAGTGAACAAGAAAGCAGATCCTGAATAATGATGAAAAGACGAGAATGAAGATGAAAATTCACAGCAGGAATTGTTGAGAAAAATTGTTTTTCACATTTTACAATCTCTCTTGACACGTTTCCGTGTGTTGTCGGTAGAAATAAAGCATGTGTTAGACTAATTTTAATATTTTACTAGTGTACTCAAAATCAAAAGATAAATGACATTTGTAGAATTTAAGTGAAAAATTAATAATAATACTGAAAACAATACACTGTTATTTATTTATATACTGTCATATATTATAACTATTTAAGTTTCATTGATACTGCTAATAGTTTTTTATACTAATAGTGATACAAAATATAAACTCAATAAATTAATGAGTAGTGCCAAAAAATATAAAATAAAAATAGAGAAGAACGTGATCAAAGCGTGGTATAATTTTATTTGCATGGAAAAGTTGGAAAAGTACAAAGTTGAAATAACATTCTCGTACATAAAAAAATAATAATTAAGAAATAAAAGGAAACATATAATTTAGCCATGTTAATGTCAAATATAAAAGAAAAGTAAATTTCTTTAATTATTATTTTAAATTAAAACTGAAGTATTCTTAATTAGCAGAAAATGGGATTTTAAAGTTCCTGTGATGGACAAAATATGATAATATAATTTATAATATCTTCTAGTGTATTTCTTTATTGTAATAATAATAAGAAGAAGCTGAATTAAATTAAACTAAGATAACACATAATGTTAGTATTTATATTTAAATTATTAGAATAACTAAAAATAATTTTCATTATTCAAATATTTAAAAAAATTACTTCAATCCCAATACTAAATTTACAAAACTTATACAATATCTTTATAATATAAATATTATATAAAGAAAGCATAAATTTGTTAATATTAATTTGTATAATATTTTATATTAACCTTTTTTTTACTTAACATATTGCATTGTATGTATTGTATTTATAATTATCGTGACACATAAATTTAAATAAATTTTATTGATTGAGATATTAAAATTAAATAAAAAATATTTAAATATTACTTCTAATTTTAAAATGGTATATAAATGTTTTCTGATGTAAAAAAAAATAGTTATATAAATAAATATAATTTTCATAATTTAGTTAAAATTAATTTTTTTCTCATAATTCGTAAGAAATAATTAAATTGACAAAATACTTTTATTTGTGTACTCCTTTTTTTTCTTGAAAAAGTAATTTATCATATTCAATTTTGTCATGATTTGTTCTAATTTTATGTGAGAAGTCAAAGAAAGAAATATTTTTTTTTTTACCTTTTTAGTATAATTTTGAGATCAAAATGGATTGTTTTAGTTACGACATCACAAAGATAGGTTCTAAAGAGACTTGTGATCACTGACAAACATGTGACAGAAACTAATTGATTGTTCGTGCATGTACTGTACTATACATTAAATACTAACACTGAGGTTTCCTTTTTCATATGAATGCTGCCACTGTTATTTTATGGTTCATGATTTTATTTCCATAACTGTGTACTTTCGAAGGGACCATTTACATCAACCAACAAAATAAATTGTTTTTATTGGAACTAGAGATGGCAAATAAACCCGTGCCCGTGGGTATCATCCGAACCCGTCCCCGTTTTGACAGAAAATCCCCGCTTTGACTGGGTATGGGTATGGGTATGGGTAATACCCGAAATTTTCAACTGGGGATGGGGATGGGGATAGGGATATATATATACCCGCCCAAATACCCGTCCCCGCTTAAATTACTAAACTATTTATAATTTATTAAATAATCTAAAATATATATATAAATAAATAATATATTTACACATAAAATATAATATAATATAATATAATATAATATAATATAGTATATATACATATAAATAAAATATACTTTTATATATATATATATATATTTACACATATACATGTAATATAATATAATATAATATAATATAATATACATAATAATATAATATAATATATATAATATATACGTATAAAACAAATTAATCATTTAACTAGTGAGATCTTTTATAAACAAATTTATAACATTACAAATTTATAAAAATTTAAAAAAAAAAA
>Ga0214545_1011221_pt1 | contig 12498 bp, 9 predicted proteins | sample CNSS4metaG_FD_160064 | JGI IMG/M metagenome (GOLD analysis project Ga0214545, IMG submission 160064) | Root nodule microbial communities from cowpea collected in UCLA plant growth center, Los Angeles, California, USA - CNSS4 | ecosystem: Host-associated > Plants > Roots > Nodule | place: USA... | reverse complement strand
CTTCTATTTTGATGTAAGACTCTTAATATTATACAAATATATATTTTTGTAATATTTCATGAACAATTACAGAGATGTAAACCATATATATGAATATGATGTTATGTTATTATTAATGTTCTCTCAATGATAATCTTATAAAAAAAAAATTAATTCCATATCTTTTTATCAGATAATAATTATTTAGTATAATAGTTGGGGTGTCACATAATTTCCGATGACATTAATAGACTGATCATAACGTAAGTTGATGATCGAATTTTCGATAATTTGAATCGTCTGATTACAATGCAAGTTGATGATTGAATTTTTGAAGATCTTAATCGTCCAATCACAACATGAATTGATGGTTGAATTAGTGGTAATCTTAGTTGCCTATTCACCATACAACTCGTTGATCAAATTTACTTAAAGGGAAAAAGGTGGGAAAAAAACTTTATGCCTAGTCTCTAGGTTCAGGCTTGAGGCTAGAGGGTTGTGTAGTGTTATGACTCATGTTCAATATGTATATTTAATGAAAAAATTATGATATCATCATTAAAACATTTAAATTGGTTTTTAATGATATTAAAGGACTGTAACACCATGTCTAGGATGTTACTAAGTTACTTAATAAAATTTGTGGATTTAAAAAGAAGATTTTTTTTCACAACTCTGGTAGGTAACTAATCAACAATTGCTCATCATTAAAGCAACAACCCTTCCTACTTCTCACAAGACTTACAGACAAGATTCACTTCCCTTGCTCTTCAAGAGCTTCCTCTACGAGGTACACATGTGCCACTTCCCATCACTCTCCTCGAGAACTTCCACGGCGAAATACACAAGTGTCACTTCCCATCACTCTCCTCAAAAACTTCCCCAACAAAATACACAAGTGTCACTTCTCATCGCTCTCCTTGAGAGTTTTCCTAGTGAAGTACACACGTGTCACTTCTCATCACTCTCATCGAGAGCTTCCCTAACAAATTATATATGTGCAACTTCTTATCACTCTCCTTGAGAGCTTCCCTGACGAAGTTCACATATGATACAACTACATAAAATTACCCTTCCTACTACTCTCCTAGAGAGACTTACATGCAAAGATCACTACTCATTGCTCTCCGAGAGACTCTTATGGGTTGAGTCAACACTCAAGCTCACCACTAGAGACAGACAAAGTGCACCAACTTTCGTTGAGTCACCGTCCATTTCTAAAAAAGCGTACATTTACATGTCATCACAGTCATACTAAACAAGATTAACTCCATAATTTGTACTTATACAATAATAAGTCACACAAAACACAATTCAAGTGATGCCCAACACCCTTAAACATGTGCACAATTGTATGTATAATGCAACACGAAAAACTCCAAGACGTAAACCTTTACCCTCTCCACTTCCTTCTTCTCAATGTTCTTACATTCAATGATAATTCATCACTTAAAAAATATCCTCTAATAGTTCCAAATTCTAAAAATAACCCAATATCATAGGATTAAACTCTGATTTATTCCATTTAATTCTTACTGTACAAGCACTCACCATTTTTCTCTATTGATTCAACTCTTCTTAACTTAACACATACTTAACTCATTTTCTTTTATCTAGCCTCAAAGAGTCCCAAATTCTAAAAAGAACCCAATATTATAGGCGTAAACTCTGATTTATTCCATTCAATTCTTACTATACAACCACTCATCATTTTTCTCAATTGATTCGACTCTGCTTAACTCAATATATACTTAATCATTTTCTTTCATCTTAAAGAGTCAATTTCACTACATCATAGCAAAGCCAATAGATCATCCTTCATATTTAAGCACATTATCATTATAATCAATGAGACATTCCAATCCTACACCACTTATCATGAATTCATATATCACCATATATTCATACCACATAATATTTAATTATTTCCTTCTCAAATAATGATTAAAATTTCTTAAACACTTTCCATTAAACTCAAATCTTAATTTTCCATCACAAAATCTCTAAAAATCCTCATAACTCTTAAACTCAATTTCTAACAATCAAAAACCCAATCGCACCTAATACGAATTACAAATTACTAATATACACTAACACTATTTTACTCCAAAGTTAGTCCAAAAACATAAATAAGTTCCAACACAATCAGCCAACATATCAAAGTAATAATGCTCTCAAAATTGAAGAACCAAGAAAGGGAAACCTAAAATAGAATAATCATGTGTGACTAACTGCTCTAATCATAGACCTCCCATTGAAGATCCCAACGGTCAAAGTGAAGAACCATTTGTCACAGACCAAATATTAAAATGTCATCCTGATCCAACGCTTAACTAAGTGGAAATAGTTATTTTACTGGGATAGTTCATAGATAGAAAGAAGGTGGTGTGTTACACCTTCAAAATCGCAAGAGGAATTTCTCTAACCATAGGCGTCTAATTTGTAATCCAAATGATCAAAGTGAAAATCCATGAAAGAAAGACAATTACCTCTCTTACACCAAAAACTTTGACCAGAATGCATATAACAATTCCACCATCGATTCACCAATTTAAACTCATTTTTCCTTTTATAACCACTAACAAAACATGCTTACCATTCCATAAGCTCAAATTCAAACATTTCTCCATTCATAATATGATAATAAGGAAAAAAAGTTAGCTCCCCTTACACCAAAACTTTAATTAAAATGCATGTCACAATTCCATCATGGATTCATTGGTTAAAACACATTTCTCATTTTATAACAACCAAAAAAACACATTTACCATCCCATAATCTCAAATTCAAACATTTCTCCACTTATAATCAAATAAGAAAAAATGTTAGCTCACCTTACCTTTCCCTAGCTCCTCCTCCTACTCTATTTCTACTAACTACTAACTCAAATTCCACAACTCCACCAAAATTTGTATTTTACCCCTTTTCCTTTATTTCACCACACACACTCTATAATGTTTCCACTAAAAAAAAAATTAAAACTCTTTTTCTTTTATTCAACCAAACCCATTCTCCAATATTTCCATACAAAAAAAAAATAAAACTCTTTTTCTTCTATTATACCAAACTCACTCTTAAACTCTTTCCAAAATTGCCAAAATTAAACAAATAAGTGCTCTTGGCAAGAGTTGAAATCATAACTTCTTCTTTTAGAATGAGAGTTGAACTTGTAAGCTCGTCTAGTAACAAGTTCTAACAAACTAAACTATAATACCATTTGATCATGAATCAACTTTAATAACACCAATAAGAACTTAAGCCCATTGAGTTATTATACTAACTTAGAAGTATTTCTCTCTTGGGTCTTATCAAAAGGAGTATTCTTACTAATAAATACAATGAATATAGACAATAAAAAGGAAATATTCATATCAGAATAATCTTTTAAATATGGGTGACAGAAGAAAGTGAGACGAAAGAGAGAATATATGATTTAGTTTATGTTCTCCTTATTTTGTTGGGTAAAACATGTCTCAAACATTTTGCAAAATTTTCAAAATAGCCCTTCAAATTTGTTTTTAAAGTCCATCAAGCATAACTAAATCTTTGAATAGAATCATCCGTAAATGTTACGAATAATATTGAATCACCAATAACCTTATAGGATCTATGTATTAGAATGAATGATCACAAAAGAAAAATAATTTTTACTTTAAATTATAGGGAAATAAGTCTGGGCATTCTTAGTAAGTTCACCAACTTTTATTCAATCTAATTTATGAAAAATGCATATAATTTGCATGTTATTCTTTAAAAATTGAGTGCTAATTTATGAAACGTAGAGAATTTACATATTATGAATTACATACAATTTGCATGTTAATGCTTTAAAAACTGAATACTGATTTATGAAATGCAGAGAATTTACATGTTAATGCTTTCAAATTTGAGTAGAATTGTGAAAAAAGTTTGGAGATAGTTTGATTTCTAGAATTAAAATTCTGACTTATTTATGATCTTATGTGAATGTTTTACAGAAAATGAGATGAATTGGTGATTACAATTTGCTTCTATTAACAGAATATTATAAAATAATCTTGTAGCACTAGATTAAGAATTAAAATACAATCATGGACTATATTCAAGAAAATATTAAAAACACAAAAATAAGAAAAAAGATAAAAAAACGAAACAAGACAAAATTTGATCAAGGTTTGGTTGTCCACGATCATGAGTGAGATTGTTCCATCACCTTAGTAAATCATATTACAAACACATTTTACAAACAATTCACGAACAAAACAAAAACACAACCACTCAAGATTTGCAAGTTTCTTGGAGAACTTATCAAAGAACAATAACAAAAATATATTGAAACTTACTGCATGAAATACCAAGCTTATTTTACAAAAGTTCACACAAAACTTTAAAAGGTACACCACATGACGTAAGGAATAATCTAAAAATATTAAGACTGAAAAAAATTATGCAACCATATCATCAAATAACTTCAACTAAAATATCCTTCAAAGATTTATAAATTATTTGATGATATAAGAAAATTACAATTATTATATTGGAAAATTCTTAAGAGATCAATTGTAATGGGCAAAAAATATTTTGAGTGTTTATGTCCTTTACTTTATATTGGAAAAACTTATACGTAATTTATTTTGAAATAGATCTAATAAATTATATCGAGTGATTATAGATTATTTTGTTGTTAATTAAATATGAAAATTTAATAAAAACAAAATGATCCATTATTTTTACCTAATTGACTATATTCTTGCTAAGTTTTAGATAATTGATTATTGTTTAAGACAATTAATTAGTATTCCACTAATGATAATAATGATTCCATAGCATATAATTATTTGTGTATGCACAATTTTGGATATAAGAAAATAATCAATTATATTTTAATATAATAGATTATTATGTCTAAAACTATTTTTAAAACACTTTACAAGAATATTTAACTCTTACCAAATGCATATAATGAATATGTGATAAATAAATAAATAAATAAAGCTTTAAATTGATGCATAACAAACATGTATCCACATACGCTTGAAAAAAAAGCTATTGAAAACTAATTTAAAATAGATTTAATAAATCATGTTAAGTCATTGTAGATTATTATGTTTTAATTATTTATTAGAATTAATTTTTTTTCTACAATAGGATCAAATTTGGCTTCACGTTCTCAATTTTTTTTCTAAACTATTGGTGATTGTTAATTTTTTTAGCATTTATAAAATATTCAAATTTGTCTTTGTTATGTGTAGATTATTTATATTAAGACGTACTAAATATATTTTTCAAATGAACTAAAAATAGAAATATCGTTAATTTATAAGAAATGAAATATTATTATATAGAAACAAATTAGTTAATTAGAATATCATAAAAATAATTTTAAAGAAGATAAGAGTAAAAATAAAATAAAATTATAGAATCGAAAATGAAAATATATCAAAATTTTTGGAAGAACCTCTCTTTCTGTGTTAAAGAGTTGGGTCAACTTTGGTAAAAAGGCCCAAAGGCTGCGCACTTTGTTTTCTAGGACCTCCCATCCAAATGCTCCCTTACTCTTATTTTGTTCTCTCATTTGCCTACAACTCACTCTTTTCTCCCTTGTCTGAAACAGAAAGCTCTGCTAGGGCTTGAGCTACTTTCTCCTCCAAACTTGCTAAACCTTCTCCCTCTGCATAAGTAGAACTCTAACCCCCGTCCTTGTGTTTCTTTTCTGTTTGGTAGCTCCAGTTCCTTTAAATTTCTGTTGTGGTCTTAGTCTCATTTGTTTGTACGTCTGTTTTCAGTCCCTTAAGCTATTCTTGGTTTTGGTGCTCCTCTTCTAAGGGTTTTTTGAGTTATTTCTCAGTTTCGAGGTAAGGGAAGCTAGGGTTTAAAATTTTTATAAATATTAAATGTTTTTTGGTTTCTAAATCGTGTTTCCAGTGCCTGTTTGATGTTCATGTTTTATGAAAATGAGTTGATATTGCTTGAGTTCTTGGATATGCATGCGTGAACAGGTGAACAAAATATGTTAATCTCGCTCAAGCGAGCAGCTTTCGCCTAAGCGAGAGTAGCAGGAACACGTCCCTAGTTTCTGCTTGAGTTGTTGCTTAGGTGACGAGTTCCAATGAGTAATCTCGCCCATACGAGGAGGTCTCGCCTAAACGAGAACTCACATAAACCTTGAAGTGCCATTGTTCGAGCTCTTGCCCAGGCAAGATGGGCTCGCTTGAGCGAAAGAATCCCTTTGGCTTGAGTGATGACCTCTAGCTTGAACGAGACTGGTGCAGGGATGTGTTTTGATTCTGTTCTCTTCTATGTTTTGGGTGTAGTTTCCCATGATTGATTTGTTTACCCTTTTATTGTATGAAGTATGATGGCATGTATGTTTTGTGCAATGTGATGATACAATTATATGTTGTGCTTTGCATGAAATGAGACATGAATTTTCTGATTGGTTGTTCATTGGCATGAGACTATAATGCTTGAGACGACATGTGGAATGTTGTTGGTAAAAGAGTTTCAAGGGAAACTCTTGGTGATGGTGTGGTTAGTGTATGCCTTGATATAAGAGATGTCTAGATAAAGGAAAGTATTATGAACTCTGATAATTGTTCACACTCATATCAAATAGAATGAATTATGTGGTGAGAGTGATAGAAGATCCTAGTCTTGGGAGGTGTTTGAGCCTGAGACATAATGGGATTGACCTTGTGTGTGGTAAGGTGATAACCCCTTATGTCTAGACTCTGCAGAGTTTAGAAACCAACACAGGTGCATACTTCCTTTAGAATTTTATATCAAGCGCATAATCTGGATAATTGAGTTTGTGGGTCTTGCATTGTTTGCCTTCACATGCCTTGTGTGCTTATTGAAATGCTTGTTAATAATCTGCTTGCACTGTTACTTTGTAATTTCTTGCTCTGTGAGCAAATTTCCAGTTTCATCTTATCTGTGTTTAGATTCTGTCCAAAATATTGTGTTGTTCTTTTGGTATTCCTTTCAATATATTATGAAAAACTGTAATGGTTGATTCTTATATACTTTCTATTTATTGCTCTATTATTTTATAATATAAATATGCGACGTTCAATTTAATAGAATTATTCTATTCTATTAAATTAGGATGTTATAATTTCAACAAATAAAAACGGTTTTAAAGTTTATTTATTATAATAAATTATTTGTCACATCATTATACCATTTATTTTATTTTACAATATTTTATCTTTAAAAACTAATAATAATTCTAAAAGTAAAATATTCTTATATGTTTAAATTATTAATTTTGATTTTCTATTTATTATATGTATTATCTACATAGATTTTTTTTCACGGTTGAATAAAATTATTTATTTTAATTAGAATGAAAAAAAATTATCAATAAGTGACATTCAAATGATATAATTTAGAAGACACTTTGAAATTTCACAATCTGGAATATTTTTTATATAAAAATGACATTCAAATTATGCGATCTAATTTTTTTTGTGCAAAAAATAATTATTGAAATGTACAATTCGAAAATAAAAATTTTCAGTACAATCTATTTTTTTTCTTCATACCAAAATTACTTCCCAATTACATACAAAAGATATTTTTAAAAGATAGATTATACATTTTTGTATTTATGAGAATGTAAAAAAAAAAAAATAGGGGTGTGGAAAGAAATAACTAACTGTGTACCACCAACCCCGAAGCCCAAGACCATACAAATTAACACTAAATTCTGCTACATTCACCAATCATGAATATTTCACCCATCACCAACACATAATAAACCAAAACAATCCATCTAGTTCCTCATTAATTAGCTCCACGTGTCATTAATTAAAAATATATAATAAAATTATAAATTATAAATGTGTAATATTAGAAATAAGTTTAAATCTATTTAATTTCATAAAACTAATTTAATAAAATAAGATTTGTATTTATCTGGTGTTGGATCTCAGAATCAGTTTTTCACATTGAAAACATGGAGTATAGCAACAAACAGAAACTCGATAGATTCAACTAATATAAAATAGAATAATTTTTTAATGATTTTAATAATATATTTAAAGGTTAGATTAAACTTAGAAATTTACACTTAAATATGTATTAAAATTTAAACATACTTTTAATTCATGATACGATATTTCTACCACAATAACCTAGTTTTTATTCCATTTTCTTTTACTTTGTGCAACATTGCATTATTTTGGTGTGTATTTCAATATTATTCTGTTGCCTTATGTGAGGGAAATTGGGCTCCCAGATTTTGGTTGCACTATTGTCTTCGAATTGCTATCAACACTCCTTATATCTAATACACTTCCTTTTATATTTTAAAAATTTTTACTTCTAAAAGTTCTTTCTTTTTATGTCTCCAAATGAATTACAACTTCAACACTTACACATATTGAAAAAAAGCATGGGAAGTGTGGTGAATAGTAATTTTTGAAAACGAGAAAGAAAAGTTACAAAGTTAAACGAGAAAGAAAAGTAGACCGGTTGATCCAAGCACTGATTATGGTTAAATATTTATTTTTTTACATATTGTTGTAAATACCCGTGGATATCCACGGATATGAAAAAAATAGACGGGTACCCGTATAACAGATACCTGACAGATATGGGTACGAATATGGGACGAATATTTATCCAGCGGATAGAGTACGGGGGAGCTACTACTCATACCCTACCCGCCCCGTTGACATCCCTAGCCATGACTTCCCCAAAAAATTTTAATTTAATTTTTTATATATAATTTATATATTTTAAAATTATATATTATATATTTTATATATTATTATATTATATTATATTATATTATATTATATATATATATATATATATATATATATATATATTAAGTTTTGAAAAGTTTTTTATCATTTTATTTATATATTATTTATTTATGTATTTTTATTAATTAAAAAACAAAATAAAATCAATTTGATAGATGTTCGTTAATAAAAAGGAATATGATTTTGTCTATGTACATAAGTTTTTTTTTAATAAGTTATCAAGAAAGTATGAGAGTAGAAAGAAAGATAAAAAGATAATCGAAAAAGATAATCAAAAAAGAGATTGAAGAACAGAGAGCTTGAGATATGTATTATCACAATATATCTCATAAATCAATATTAGTATTCTATTATGATTTATGTATCTTAAATTTATGATTCTCCTGTTCCTAGTATGATGTTTCTCCCAAATTAGTGTGAACCTTAATCAAGATTTTGAGAATTCTTTTACGAAATTGGCATGCCGATTATAGTTTTCCTCAGATTAGTACAATTCTAAATTATGAAATTTAGGAATTTTTTGTTTTCGGTTTAAATTTGTAAAATTTTATGAATGTATCTAGGTTGCATTACGAATTTTGTTACACATAATAAATTAGTTGAATAGTATTAAATTAGAATAGAGTGAATTAATGTGGAAAAATGATTTAAGTAGAGGAAATGAAGAGTTTATTTATTTAATTTTAAAAAAGTTATATATAAAAAATTTTAATTCGGCATCCTAAAATTTGTATTCAAGTTCCGCCACTGCTAGGATAGACTTAAGATAACTCTGATACCATTTTAAGAAGTTAACTTTTAGCCTAACTTAACCTTATAAAACAAGTTTGTAAAGTGAGGTTTGCACTCACTTATATACTGTAAATTTGTCTTATCTCTAGTTGATATGGGATCTCCAACATGAATGAGAAAGACTCACAAATCTATTGCATTAAAATTTTTGTTTGAAGGTAGTGGAAGTTTCTTATATATAGGTTGACTCATGGCTTCTCCCTTGTATGTCTACTTGAAGAATCTAACATAATGCATTTTGTTAATAACCTTAACAAGTAAAAGAAAAAATACATTACTAGAACTAGACACCACAAACCCGATGTGACGCTAATGTTGATAAAGAAACATAAATTAGAATGATTTAATTCTTAGTTTAGCCAAAGAAATAAGTATAATACACTCATAAAAAGATTGGACTAGACTTGGTCATCACTATATTATGCTAAGTACCCATTAAACGACATATTGATTAGACGTTGTCTAATGACCTGTCAAATATAAGTTGTGATTTTATTTGATTATCTAATGTGTGTTCATGAGTTTCAAGTAAGTTTTATCAAAACCACAATTAGTAAAGCAAATGAAACATAAAGAATAGATGAAATCAGTCTGGAAGTGAAAAGTAGACGAGCCAAGCCAAACAAGTTCACTAGACAAGTCAAAACTATTAAGGCAAAACTTGTTGATCAGATGAGTCAAGTCAAAGATGTGGATCAGACGAGTCAAAACAAAGTAAAGTCACAAAATGAGTACATGCACTACATAAGTGAAAAGCAGACAAGTCAAAGATAATAAGGTAACTTGAGTTGACTAGGTGAGCAGATAAAGGTGGACCATCAGACGAGTTAAATGTGAATTGAATAGATGACACAAGGAAAAAAAAAATCAAAAGCTAGTTGAACTAAGTCTACAAAGGTCACCATACAACCCTCACACGAGACAAAAATTTAAGCCTAATGTATCATTTGATCAAAGGAAATTTGAATGTTGAAAAGGAAGATTAAACCAACGAGTATTATATTAAGAAAAAATCAAGAATTAGAATAAGCTGATTAATTGAAGACTTAATTGAAGTAGAAGAAGAATATACGAAGAATATCCACATTGATTGAAGATTGTGAATATTAAAGAATTTCTTATATGATTTAAATTAATCATGACCAAGGAAATATTTTGAAGATTTCAAATTACTTGAATATCATGAAGATCATATTCAAAGCTACAATGGCAATATATGAATTGAAGAATGAAGAAATTAAAATTAAAGAAATACAAGAAAGGAAAGAATGTATACTTTGAAGATGCAAATACCTTGAAAGCTATATCAAGACATTCCTTATTCAAAGTAAGATGAAGTTATTGGTATATAAAGAAAGTATTCAAAGATGAAAACACATCAATGGTCATATTCTACAGCATGATTGTAAATACAAATACATAGATGAAGAAAAGAAGAATGGTTGAACAAAGATAGAATGAGAACAAGTAGTATTACATTATTAAGAGACAATTCATATACACATTGTGATTATAGAGTTAAATTATATTAGTAGTAAGAAATACAGAGTTATGTGAATAACCATTGTAAAATCCTTCACCTTGTGAAGTATATTCTGTGAGCTTTCATTGTACTCTTTGAGTTTTGAGTTGTTCTTGTTATTTCATTTTACAGTTCTCGATTTTAAGGGAAGATTGAGAAAAAAAAAACCTAAAAAGGTTTATACTTATAATTTGGAGAGGTTGATACTTGTGATACTTAGAGAGCTTGATACTCATTGTAACCTGAAAAGGGTGATACTCATTCTAATCAAGTGTTTTGATTAGTAGGATATCTTAAGCAGATCGCTTAAAAGAGTATAAGTAACCTCAGTGTGTTGAGTGAACCAATATAACTTTATGTGTGCAATCTCTTTCTTATACTCTTACTTTAATTATTTTACATTTATGCAAAATAGACAAAGTCTACATGCTCTATTTATCTCCCTTTTAAAACCATCTTGCACTAACATACATGTTTTTACTTTACACATTCCCTTATAGAAAATCTTAAAACTTGTTCTCCACCAATAATTAGATAAGTTCTCTTCACGATGATCTCAAGGCCTGTAAAGAGAAAGAAACCTTATTTAAAGAGATTAAATTAAGTTAAGCAACAAAAAACATGCAAGAGATAAATGTAAGTACACAAATGATAACTATTTAAGTTTGTTGAACAAAAGAGTACCCTGAACAATTTTTTTTTTTTAAGTTGGTTTTAATTTTAATAAATGTAAAAAGTTCTTGATTTTCATAATTTAAATATCAAGTGATCTAAAAATATTTTACTTATTAAGTAACGAAATATTCTTCTGTATTTTTCTTTGTCATGTTTCGAGTATTTTTTTTTTCTTTTATATTTTCTATTCTTAATCTTGAACAAGCCTTCATCATCTTTCTTTACATCAAGTATTAATCAATCGGCTCAAAATCATTTTAAAACAATTGTACAAAAGTTATCAGTTATCAGTTATCATGAATATAATTGAATGAATTAAAAATAATCTATTGTATTTTTTTAGTATTCTTTCTCAAAACAACATAGAACAATATAATCAAGGCTTAAATAGTCATTTGGTCCTAGTTTTGGTCGACTTTTTTCACTTTGTTCCTACTTTTGAAATTGTTTTCAATTTGGTCCTACTTTTCGTTATATTTTTTCAATCAACTCCTTTCCGTTAACTCCGTCTAAATCGTTAACGGATGTGAACAGTAACTGTCACGTGTCATTTTGTGATTTTTTTGATTTTTTTTAATTTTTTTAAAATTTTTTTAAAATGTACACGTGTCAAGCTCATATTATGCCACATGTCATTATCGATTTTTTTTTTTTTATTTTTTTATTTTTTAAAATTTAATTTTTTTAATTAAAAAAAAATCCACATGTCAAGCTAATATCATGCCACGTGTCAGAATCATATTTTTATATTCAATTTGGTCCTATTATTCGTTATTT
>Ga0214545_1011219_pt1 | contig 12499 bp, 8 predicted proteins | sample CNSS4metaG_FD_160064 | JGI IMG/M metagenome (GOLD analysis project Ga0214545, IMG submission 160064) | Root nodule microbial communities from cowpea collected in UCLA plant growth center, Los Angeles, California, USA - CNSS4 | ecosystem: Host-associated > Plants > Roots > Nodule | place: USA... | reverse complement strand
TTAAACTGGATAGAGATTGAAGATCCTATGGAGAAGAAGCTTTCTTAGAATACTCTATTGTTCTCCTTATATCTTGAATACTTTTAGGTTTCGGAAGTCTTTCATAAAATGCTTTGAATTCAAAATTCTATAATTTTTGTTAATCTGCGTTAGAGTTGGCTAATCTACCAACTCTTAGTTAATGTGTTGTGGCATTAACGATAGATATTGATAGAGGGAGAAGTAAGAGTTTTAGGTGTTGAAAATTCCACTTGACAAACTAGATACTTTCAACAGTCAGTAGCAAAGATGGTTAAGGTCAGTGCATTGATTTGGTTCATTGATGAGCTGTTGTGCTCTATATGTACATATGCATGAACTCATGTGTTTTTGCTTTATGTACAGGAATTATGTGAAAAGGGAAGCATTCTTTTTCTGGCTCGATCCATCTTGAAGTTACACATTCAGCCATCTTTTCCATCTAGGGTCATGGCTGCTATTTCTAGGCTAAAGGCTAAAATACTATCTATTGTGAGTCCAATGACAAAATTTGCTATCATTCATTGGATTTAACTTTAATGCTGAGAAAAGCCTCAATTTGATTTTATGAAGTTATGTGTGTCATCACATTAGTCATCCAAAGTTATTTGACTACAAATTGGTCTATCAAAGATTCTTTTTTGTTCCCATTTTAGTCCTCACAAGATTTTGGTGCGGAAGTAGTTTCTAAAAGATAATTTATCACCAAATTAGTCGTCAGATTCTTTTTGTCACCACTTTAGTCCTGAAGGACAAAAATGATGACATTGTAGATTTTTAAGACTACTAATTTAGTGATGGTTAAATATTTGAGGGATAAATAGATTGATAAAATATTTTGAGGACTAATATGGTTATTATTTAAATATTTGAGGAATTAATTTGGTGACATAAAAAGTTGAAGTACTAACTAGGTGACACATCTAACTTTAGAGGACCAAATAGAGGATTTTTTTAATGTACATTATAATTTATGCATATTGTTAACAACACCACACTGCTTTCTTTACTCAGCTGCTGAGTTTGTGTGAAGCAGAAAGCATTTCTTATCTTGATGAAGTAGCCAGCTCAGCACGAAGTTTGGATTTGGCTAAATCTGTTGCATTAGAGGTTAGGTTTCTGCTGTTAGCTTGTATTGCAAACTATTCAAGACAAGGGTGCAGTTTTAGTGAGATTTTTCTGATAACCAGTGAAAATTGTTGCCAACTTTTTCTGCTACATCCTGTCATTTCATTATAAACTGGATTTAGATTTGAGTACTAAACATATATGGATTATTGAATAATGTACAAATCTTTTATGGTCTGCAGTATGCATCAATGCCACAAAGCATGACAATGTCTTTATTACTTGCTATCGATGATGTAGGTTTTTGACTTGTTGAAGAAAGCTTTTGGAAGAGATACAGGGCATCTCACTGCTGACAGAAGTCACCCAATGGGGTTTGTACAGCTTAATGCAATGCGACTTGCTGACATCTTCTCTGATGATTCAAACTTTCGATCTTACATGATACTTTGTTTTGTAAGTCTGTCCATTTTATATTAGAGTTAACTTGTTTTAGTATCATTGACTACATACACATCCAATGTGCTGTAAACATAGTGTTAGGTGGCATAAACATCGTTCTATTTTGTCTGTAAAACTATAAATTTAATTCGAGACAAGATATTATCCACCACTTGTGTTATCATTCATTTGTAACCGCTGCTTTATGATGTTTTACTTGATTTAGTGGATATATTACAATCAGCCATAGGAAATTTGATTGTTTCTTTTGCATGTGATTCCAGACTAAAGTTCTGACAGCAATAATTTCACTTTCCCATGGAGATTTTTTATCCTGCTGGTGTTCATCTAATCTGTCAGAGATGGAGGAAGATGCTAGTCTTGAATATGATATATTTGCTGCAGTTGGATGGATTTTAGATAATACTACACTAGATGTAAGAAATGCTACAAATTTGGAATTCAACCTAGTCCCTAACAGCATGCCTAAGGCTTCTTATGCACATCATAGGACATCATTGTTTGTCAAGTTCTTTGCAAACCTTCATTGTTTTGTTCCCAACATATGCGAAGGTTAGTTCTTAGCCAGTATTCCCAAAATTTCTGAGCCAAATTTGATTGTTTTACCGGTATATGTATTTCCACATTCCATTTATCCTTTTCTTTTTCTCGTAATTTTAATCCCCAGAGCAGGAGAGGAACCTTTTTGTTCTCAAGGTCATGGAGTGCTTGCAAATGGATCTATCTAACTTGCTGCCTGGATTTTCTTTTGCTTCTGATGCTCCTAAAGCTGCCATTGCTAGCAAAAACCTCCGTAAGAATCATTCTCAATTATTTATTTTGGAATTATGAGCAATCTATGGTTATTTTCTTACATGTAATGACTTTTTGTAGGCTCATTGTTAAGTCATGCAGAATCTTTGATTCCGAACTTCTTAAATGTGGAGGATGTGCAACTTTTAAGGTTCTTACCTTCTTTTAGATTTCTTTGTAGTACTATGTACTTTGCCTTTAGCATGATGGATTTTAAGACCTTGTTTCAGTGGTTATGCATGTATTTGGCATATAAGTGGGGTTAAGTGCGATGCATGAGCATTATGGTAGCTCCTTATGCCACTTGATTACAACTGGAAAATGATTTGTGAGGCTAATTGAGGAACCTCACCTTCTTGATTTTATTCATAGGAATATTTTTAAGGATTATGTTGAGTTGAACTTTCTTTTTGATTTTCGAATGGAGCGCATGTCATCTACACAAGATGGCATAAAAAGACATTCTCTTCTGATTTTGGAGCATTTACCATTTTTATATATATTTATTAGCTTCAGTCAGTTTTGGGTATTTCTTTCTACGCTTTCTAAATTTACTCAGTAAGAAGTATTTAAAAGAAAAATAATTGCATTGCTATCTTCTGAATTTATTTGGAGATCGGAGAAACAAGAAATAATAGAATAACTATCATGCTGATGATAGGCGGCATTGCAACTGTTATGATGCAGATTGCAAGAGCTAGTGTGTAAAATTATTATATGGTTGCACCAAATGCAAAAGGCAATTCTATAGTTATTCTAATTATTTGACATATATTTTATTTGCAAGGTTGTATATATTTTTATTCATTTTAAGATTATTAAAGTCTTAACTTTTGTTTTCTGTGACAAAATAGTTTAAAGAATGGTGTTGAGGTCATTTTGCTGTCCAATTGCGATTTTGTTGCAGCTTCATTGCAATGGTTCATGTGATTAAAAATGGTCTGCAATTTGTAAATTTGATGCTGGGATAGACCAGACATTAAAAAATCAAACCAAAATTTTGATAAATCTAGTTTTAAAATATTCACAATAAATGTTTTTGGAAATCGACTTCTATTGTATCTTTTTTTCATATTTTTTGGTTGACTTTGTTCTCTCATCTTCATTTTCCCCCATCCCCGAGTCACTTCCCTGGTTAAGCATATCTGCCATTTATTTTTCTGTAATTATTTTAGCTCCTAAGGTCCCGAATTGTATTATCATTAAATGTCATGTTATTTTTACAAACAACTTTGATTTGTGAATTGCTTGCAGAGTGTTTTTTGGTGAATTACAATCACTGTTTGCATCTACTGGATTTGGGGAAAATCAAGTCCAAGTAAATCTTTTTCCTATAATTTGAAGCATTAATGTCTTTTTCCGAAATATATCTTTTTCTCTTTTATTCGTATGGTTTCATGTTTTGTGTATAAATGTGCCTTTTATCATTCTTCTGGGAAAACTCAGGATAGCAAATTTGAGGAGTCATTATCTTGGGATAAGATTTCTAAATTCAACATCAATGAACATTATCAGGTATTTGCAAGTCTTTTTTTTTTTTTTTTTTTTTTACCAACATGTTCAATGATCAAATTGTATTTTTTACACTTTTGTTCACAAAGTAATTAAAATTATATCTACTTTAGAACTTGAAAATTGTTGTCAAATAACAAAATACACCTAAAACTGTTCTCAAATTGGATTATTAGGTTAGCATGTAGCTTGTCCTGAACTTAGTAACTCAAGAAAAGTTTGATTTCCTCTAGGAGGCACAGAGTGCAGGGGGAGGTGCACCATCTTTAACTGGAAAAGAACATGCTGATCTTAATAAGAAGGGTAGTAACTTCAAGGAAGGAATGTCTGAGAATTCTGCATTTCCAGACATGGACCAACATAATACCAGAGTTGAAGAGACAAGTCAAGGTAAGGGCTTAAATAGGCAAAATCAGGTGGATGATAAAGGCATACCTGGTAAAAGTGGATCAGGAGGAGCAAGAGATATGGACAAGGATGCTCAGAATGTTGAAACAAGTGGTTCAGATACTAGTTCTGCAAAAGGAAAGAATGTTGTTGATCATATGGATATTGGAGAACTTTCAAAATCAAATGAGCGTCTTAAAAGAACTGCAGTTGAGGAAAATCCAGAGGATGAAAAGATTGAGCTTTCACAAAGGAGAAAACGGAAGCGAACAATAATGAATGATAAACAGGTGATGCTGATTGAGAGGGCTCTCAAAGATGAGCCTGATATGCAGCGAAATGCAGTTTCACTTCAATCATGGGCTGAAAAACTAAGCGTGCATGTATGTTAAATGCAAATAAACTTTTTGGAGTAATATTTGATTGACATAATTTCCTGATACTTTCTTGCATTATGTTTTCCAGGGTTCCGAGGTTACATCTTCACAGCTTAAAAATTGGTATGCCTCTATTCTATTCTTGGATATTGAAACATTACATGCCTCTCGGTTGTGAAACCTAAAATATATTAAGCAAGTGGCTTATCCGGATTGATTTGTAATTGAATTTCATGTTTGTTGAATTAGGTTGAACAACCGAAAAGCTAGGCTTGCTCGCACGGCTAGGGATGTTCGCGCAGCAGGCGGCGATGTTGACAATCCTGTCCTAGAAAAGCAAAGGGGGCCAGTACCTGGGTCCTATGACTCACCTGAGAGTCCAGGTGATGTATCACTTGCTGCGAGAATAGCTTCAGGTGATAATAAACCAGAGCCTTCTCTGGCTCGATTTGTTGATATTGGTTCTCCAGAATTTGGTCGTTGCAATGCAGGTCAGTATGTTGTGCTTATGGGTGTACGAGGTGATGAAATTGGCAGAGGAAAAGTGTTTCAGGTGCATGGTAAGTGGTATGGGAAGAGTTTGGAGGAATCAGCCACCTGCGTTGTGGATATTTCTGAGCTCAAAGCAGATAAAGGCATGCGGCTACCCTATCCATCAGAAGCCTCTGGCACCACATTTGCAGAGGCTGAAACAAAATTTGGTGTCATGAGGGTGTTATGGGGTTCCAACAGAGTTTTTCCATTGCGGTCTGAAATCTGAACGAGTTTAACTATGCTTTCATTAGCTGCAGCAGCTGTTCCTATGCTACCTGCTGCAAACTGTTGTCAATCTTACTTGTGGTTCCCTGAATGCACATATTTTCTATTTTCCATAATCATTAGCTGAAGGGATATACTAGATGACTTAGTTGAGAAGATCAATACCTGATAGAGAAGAGTTCAGTAAGGGACAGGTAGACAAAAGTCGATAGTTATGGAGAAAACAAGGTGCGATTCCGCAATGTAAGATAGTTTAGTTTAGGATATAAACAAGAGGCATAGTCGTCAGCAAAAATGTTTGTAGGTCTTGTACAAAATTTGTTTCTCGGAAAGAATTGTCCCTGCGCCTTGGCAATTGAAAATATTTTGTTTAGATTAACGTTTGCAAATCTTGCTCATTTCATGTCAAGAGCTTAAGAAGAAAAGTGTGGGGCTCTTTTTTTTGGATTCGTGAAAAGAAAATCATAATTCAAACTGATTGTGTAAAATTAATCTGCTTTAAAATCAACTGTCTGGATATGTTAATGCGGCTTTTAGACCGATTGTTTTTTATATTGAGGAAAAAACATTGATTTTATTTATGAAATTACCGAGAGATTTATACCGTAATTATGATGAAAAAAAAAAGGTGTTCAATGTCCATGTTAATATAAAATAATTCCGAGACAGTAACGAAAAATGTTCCAAATTTAATCTGCCGGAACATATGCCTTTATTAAAAAATATTAAAAAATAAATGTACAAAATAACTTCACCTTCAAAAACATTTGTATTTGGAACAAGAAAAAAGCTTTATTTCAGTAAACATAGTCTTTTCAAAATAAACAAAAACAGTCATGCTCGGATGAGATGTTCCCCACCGAAAAATAATCAGAGGCTGATGAGTATATAAACGTCTTTCGGCTCTGGTCAGTCTATAGATGATCTTCCCCACCGAAAATCCTTTCAAGCTCTCTCTATTGTTATGTCCGATATCAAAATCCACGAATCTAGCTGCAGTTAAGTTAAAGTCAAACCAATTCTATATAATGTAACTATCCATGATCTTAAACATTGAATATCCAACTCTGGACTGAAACCCTCACTTCAAACATCGCCAGGTGCCAATTACCTCTATTGAAGCTGTGAATTGTTAGGATAAAGAAAAAGCAAGTTCTAAGATTGCAGGTGCAATATGAAGTATAATGTTAAGTAGAGGTAAAAATGAGTCATACAGCTTGATTCACTGTTCCCAGCTAATGGAAAGGGCAAACCACACATGTGACATTCCAACATAACGCTCACCAACTGCATCAATTAGCATACAAAATTGAAAAACATTGACGAAAAATGCACAATTGTCTGAAAATTTGCCACGCATTTGACACCTTGCTAAGTCACCACTTTCTCTGTAACTCTGAACCAACAAATAAAGTCAACAAACCATGACAGTAGTCAATACTGCAATTTTGAACATATGCCCCCCACTATTAGTGTTAATACGTCATAACATTGATAAATATTATATCTGTAAAGATCCCATTTATCATAATGTTGTTTCGATCTTTGTTGAACATTTGGTATCTGAGTGCAGTGGGTAACCAACAGCTTCGGTTGGAAGCTGCACCAATTAAATGATAGGGAAAGGAGGAAAAAGAATTTGACCAATGCAACTAATTCAGAGGCTGCGTATTCAGAACCATGGATTCAAGACAGCAATTCACTCCATGCTTGGTATGTCTATTGACATGGAATACTACCAATAGTCTTTACACGAGCAGCTTCCGTTTTCAAAACAATGAAACCTATTAGAATCTCTCACAATTATTCTTCTCTGAACGATCTTTGATATGTATTTGATGCCAGTGTGACAGTCTACACAAGTTCTTAAATTTTTGAAGACCTTGATTGGAGTTCCTGGGGGAGTTGAAAGTATTCCAAAGGCAACTGCAAGTTTCTCACTGTGGTAAACTAGATTTTGCTCTTTCTGCTCCTCCTCCACATCGTGTAGCACAAAGTTTGTGTCAGGAACGTAGCCTTCTTCCTTCATTTTCTTTGAGAGTTCTACTAGAAATTCATGTATGTGACTTGTTTTTGGGTGAGATGTATCTCCTACTAAGAACACATGCACTTTTCTTTTAATTTCAATCCAGCTCTTACCTGGTTTCTTCACTATCCCCCTATTGTCCATATCCTTTCTAACTTTGGCTACCTCCGTCCATAGACCAGCATTAGCATAAATATTAGCCAGAGTGATATACGTAGCCGGATTCTCTGGCTCTATCTCATATAATGCTTTTGCTGCTCTTTTAGCCAGTTCGAGGTTCCCATGTATTCTACATCCTCCAAGTAAGGATGCCCAAAGGAATTTATCAGGCTTTATGGGCATGTTATCAATGATATTCTCTGCCTCTTTGAATCGTCCAGATCGTGCCAATAAATCAATAACACATGCATAATGATCTGCAGTATGCACCAACCCATGTTTTTCCCTTATTGAATGGAAATATTCTAACCCTTTATCTACTAATCCAGCATGAGTACACGCTGAAAGAACCCCAACGAAGGTTATTTGATCAGGCTTGGTGCCTGATTGGAGTAGTAATTCAAAGAAATGAAGAGCTTCATCTGGTTCACCATTCTGAGCATACCCAACAATTAGAGAAGTCCATGATACCAAATCTGGCTGAAGCATCTGATTGAACACCCTTCTTGCAACTCTAGTGTTCCCACACTTTGAGTACATATGAACAAGGGCACTCACTGCAAATGAACACGGGTCATACCCAACACGCATCATGTACCCATGAACCTCCTTTCCCAGGTGTTCGGCAGCATGGTCGGCACATTCATTTAAAACTCCAGCAAACGTATACTCATTCGGTCTAACACCTGACCTCGTCAAGTCTCTAAATAATGAAAGCCCCTCTTCTTTTCTTCCGTCTTCAAAGCATCTATGAATCATGGTAGTCCACGAAACAACATCTTTGCTCTTCATCTGGTCAAAAATACCCCTAGCTTCATCTAAACTCCCACATTTGCCATACAAATCCAACAGAGCACTCCAAACCACTTCATCCAAGTTCAACTCGGTTCTTATTAAGAAACCATGAATTTCCTTCCCAAGACGCAAGCAAGGAATGGCAGCAGAAGCGGCCAAGGCGCTGGACAAGGTAAACTTATTTGAATTCGATCTCTCACACCTCTGCATTCCTCTAAACAACTCCAGAGCTTCCCACGGCCGATCATGGCTAACATAACCTGATATTGCAGCGTTCCAAGAAAAGTTATCTCTTTGGGGCATTTGATCAAACAGTTTCCTTGCCTGTTCGAGTCGGCCAAGTTTGGCATATCCAGCTATCATGGTATTCCAAGAACACAAATCCCTATGACCCATTTCATCAAACAGCATCTGGGCATCGACAAGGCTTCCACATTTGGCATACATGTCGAGCAAACGGTTAGAAATGAAAACCCCCAGAACAAAGTTAGACGCTTTGGTGTGGGCATGGACCCTCCTACCCAATTCAAGAGCACGGTGGCGAACACAAGCGGCAATGAGGGTGGAATACACACGCGCAGAGGGCCGATGATCAATGCGATGGAGCAACTCAATAGCTTCCTTGACGCGCTTTTGCTGGCATAAAACATCAATGGTTTCTTCAAACTTGTTATTCTCACTGATAGGATCTTTGGGCTTCAGATTATTCCGTATATCGTTCCGAAATTGAAAGTGCTGAGAATGAGAGGTAGAAGAAAAGAGCATGCATCGAGGCACCCTAGCCCTTGTTATAGCCTTCATAGTTCACGCACCTATCTCGCATTCATACATTGAAGTATAAACGCAGTTAAACCAATAAAAGTTGAATTTTTCTTTCTGCACACCTTGAGAATTATTGGACTTTAGCATATAATAAGAATAAATATAACTGCAATAACCATGTTTACCCTTACACTGACACATACAGAGCAGGATTCCCGATAGAAGATTGAAAAAAAACACACATTGGTGACATTAAACAAAGGGAATTTTCCTTCTCAACTAAATATTTTCATAGAATTCACATTCCCAGGAATATTTATCAAGTGTGCTTGATTATTATTCAACATCTTTTATATATAATATGCTTAAATCAAATCTCAGGAATCCTGGGTATGAGGGTGGAAGGAAATGCTTTATTGACATTTATTTATAAACCAATTCTCAAAAATGGTTTATACAAGAAAAATGTTATTTTATTGTACCAAATATACGAATCTTTTATTCATTCACCACTTTCACAAAAACGTTAAAACAATTTTTTAACCAAATCATCATACACGTGACTCAAGCTTTTGGCCCGGAAAACAGATTTGAAACAAAATGTGTTGTCCCTATTAAAAGCTTGTCAAAAAATTCATTTCAGCCATTGTCTCTTGTTTATTAGACGTTGTCTTCCTAAGAATGAACAAAATGTGTTTCATTCTAGCAGACATAATACACAGAAAAGTGACACTATGATACCTCATGCAGCTTCATCCACACCAAAAATGTTGGTATATTCAATGCCTGTTATAATTCTGAACAGTATGCTTACAGATTAGACCATAATAAATTTGACAATTACGGTTTTAGGTAAAAAATGGGTCCTGGAAACCACAAACTACACTCTCTCCTATACAAATTTCTGAAAAATAGAACAAAGTAGCAACTTTGCTCGATCAAATAATTGTACATGTTTCAATCTATAAACATCTTTTGGCTATGGTCAGTCTATAAATCTCCCCAACAGAAAAATGAGGGGTTAAAATTCTTTGAGCTTCTCTATTGTTATGACTGTGATACCAATATCTGCAAAATTAGCTGTAATTGGTGCTGAAGCAATCCACGATCATGGTATTGAATGACCAACTCTGAACTTAAAGCTGAAGCTACTCCACCACAGCAGACATCAGGGATTCTCCTTCAAATTATTTGAATCCCCGTTTGGAACAAATTCTGCTGATGACGAGGTTGTCTTTTGAGGTGGTTTCCTCGTAAAGCTTTTTCCATAAAGGGATCCAAAGACAATGACCTGATATGTGCAAGTAGGGGTGTGATCTAACATATAGTGCAGGAATAATATGACTCAATTCATTATAATGTTAAGGTAAAAGTGAGTCTTACAGCTCCAATCCACTGTTCCCAGCTAAGAGGATGGGAAAACCACACACATGACAGCATAATGCTCACCAACTACAATAATTAGAATAAAAAAGATGAAAAAATAGATTTTCTGCAAAAATGGAAATTAGATTTCTGTATGCAACTTACCTGTCTTGTGGTCATTATGGTTGCAAAAGTCAGAGCACCGAAAGTGCGAATTGTGTACGAGATAAAGAATTGACTAATTGTTGCAACCTGGAACCAACAATTTAAATTTTTTTTCAGTGAAATAGAAGAGGATGAAAATTGGGGGAATATTTTTGGTTTTGCTTTTGAAGCCAAAGGGGAAAATGCATTAAAAAAACTAAAACAAATGGAGGAAGTTTACTTACTGTTGAAAGCAATGCTATGTCTAAGAAACAATCATGATGCTGATAAACAAATTCTACTGCTGGTATTAAATGCCCTTGTAAAATAAGACCTAAAAAATCAAGAGAATGGATTGTTGATTATGAAGCTCTAATAGAAACAAAACTGAACCAGAAATTATCATAAAATGAAAACTACCATGTGAACAAATAAGTCAAGAGAAAGGTGAATAGATCAACTCAGAATATTTGGTGTGAAGATAGTTTATACTCATTTTGAAGTTAGTAGTCACCTGTGAAGTGCTTGAAAGCAGAAAAAGAGAAAGGAAGGCAAAAAGGTGAAAGAAATACCAATGCAATGCAAATGATCACTTTTAAATGCTTGAGGTTCAAACATTATAGTATTAAATATGTTCGTTCTTGAACTCTTCATGTGCAAGTTATGGATGTTCCAAACACCATCTAAGACTAATAGTAAATTATTTATCATAAAGCTGTCCTCAACAACCTCAGCAAACAAATCTTCATATGACATTCCAGACAACAATGCTTAACTGAGTATAAGATTCAACAAAGATTTCAAACCAACCTGTCAGGCTAAGAATACAAGAACATAATGTTGTGTAAAATATCTGATTATGTATCTCCATGTCATAGCCTCTAAACAGCTTATCTTGGAATGTGCTTGTAAAGCCATCAAACCTAATACATAAAAAAAAAGAATTTGATTCAATCTGAAAGTTGAAAAAAGAATGCAAGTATTTAAATATACACTACAAGATTTAGTAGTTATAGTAACATTTATTTAAATATCACTATAAATCTATAACAATATATAAAGGGAATTTCCTTTTTTGTGTCTACTTTTCAAAATACCGATTTTACCCTTTAAATATATAATTTATTAAATTTTTAAAAATTAACAGTTACTTTTACAAATTTTTTATAAGATCAGATGTCTTTGCTTCTTCTCTTCTTCTTTATTTATTAATGGTTATTCTTTTATCTGTTCTGATCTATTTTATTTTATTTTTAATAAATATAATTTTAATATATATATATATATATATTAACTTAATAACATTATAATATTATCACTTACTAATATAATATTACGTGTATTTAAAAAATATACAGAGGCGCTGTCGCACCTGTGTTACGCCAGTAATATTAATAGCAATACTGTAATATTTTTAGACAAATGTTACGGTAGATAAATTAATGTATTGTGTATAATATCATTTCAATATGAAAATGCGAGTGTAACGGGTTTTTATATATAAACGGCAATAGCTCTGATATATCAACTTGCACCAACAACCAAAGCAACACGACTATGGTGAAGACATGTTGATGTCTTTTCTGCTAACAGAGTATCAAAACCACATCTTCTCCTGACAGATCTCTATTTCAAGTACAAATCCACATTTCAAGTAGAAGAACACAACTTGAATCAAAGATACGATTTTCTCCCAATCTTTTGTGCAGAATAAACTGATAATATTCTCTTAGTCTCACATCTCTGTTCTTTTTTTTTTCTGGTATATCTCTTCTTGAATTTCTTCTTCGTGAATACTTTATTTAATGACTCTTTTCTTTTTAAATTCTCCTTCTTGATTCTTCTTCTTCTTCTTCTTTTACTTCTTGAATAT
>Ga0214545_1011215_pt1 | contig 12502 bp, 4 predicted proteins | sample CNSS4metaG_FD_160064 | JGI IMG/M metagenome (GOLD analysis project Ga0214545, IMG submission 160064) | Root nodule microbial communities from cowpea collected in UCLA plant growth center, Los Angeles, California, USA - CNSS4 | ecosystem: Host-associated > Plants > Roots > Nodule | place: USA... | reverse complement strand
TATATATATATATATGTTTCGAGTGTAGGGATCAAGAGCCTACTAAAGAACCTCTTCAAGCTTACTCCACTTCTCATTACAGCGATAACTTCTTCAAGAAAATCCACTCCTTTACTCGATCGGCTGGGATGACGATCGGAGTACCCGTCTAAAGGGCTTCGATGCTTAAGTCAGTAATGAACCGATCAGTGTGGTGTATCAGTGTAACTGCTGTAATAAATGCGAATTTAAGATCCTCACCAACCTACCTTTGGGCCCTATTTATAGTTTTCGGTGTGGGCCTGTGATTAGGGTTCCTTAATTACGGCTCAATGATCCTCTAATCAAGATTACTGACTCGTTTAACGTTAATTAATCTGATTGACTGGTTGTTTGACCATGCGACCGATGGCCGCTTGACTGAGTTAGTTATGCCATGTTTTTAACAAGTGAACGATTCGTGTATGGCTGATCGACCGATTGGCGCATGTAAAGGACTACGCGAATCTAAAGAGATTGATCGACCGATCGACCCGATGGTTGATCAACTGGTTGTCGTTTATTAGGTTTAGGAGCTGTTCGTGTGGGGCCGATCGACCGATGTCACATTGGGGATCATAATGTCACTCGTTTGTGCGTTACCGATTGACCGATGGGCCTGAACGTGGTTTGATTGTGAGACCGATCAATCGATTGCTTCTGGCGATACAGTGACTTATTTGTAGAACCGACTGACCGATGGACCTATACAATTTATTCACCTGGCCGTTCGACCGATAGTTTCTTAACGATGCGATGTGGTGTTTTGTAGAACCGATTGACCGATGGTCCTATACAACTTATACACCAGGCCGTTCGACCGATGACTTTGTTTTATATACGAGTTTTTCCAACCTTGTCCGATGGACCTGAAGACTGGCTTTGGCCGATTGACCAATGGGGCATACAGTACAATATATATAATATTATAAGTGTAATGTAATAATATATTGATATAATACGTATCTAATATTTTTATTTAAAAAATAATAAAATACAATATATATATATATATATATATTAAAGAATATGTAATAATTTTTAAAAATATAAAATATATGATCTATACTTTATAAATTTAAATTTAAATTATAATTATTAAAATTATTAATATAAAAAATTATAAATTTTTGTTATAATAAAAATACTAATTTATATATTAAATATTTTATTGATAAAATATCTAAATACGTAATTTTCGAAACACAGCATTTGCAGCGAATGATTTGAAGTCATAATTAATGTTATTTATTGTAAGCAGTTAGCATAATTTACGAATCTCATCAACTTTGAGAATTGACCGCCATGTGAATATAATGATTAAAAAAGTGATGGATATAAAAATAAGGTTAAATTATATTTTTATTCCTTATTTTCTAAATAAAATTTGAATTTGGTCCTTCAATTGTTTTTTTATCTTAATTTGATTCTTATTTTGGAAAATTTGACTCAATCAAGTCTTTTCCGTTAGTGATGGAGTAAAGGTGTTAAATGGGGTGTCACGTGTCAGCTTCTGGATTTCTTGAATTTTTTTATTTTTTAAAATTTTTAAAATTTTTTTAAAAATTAAAATTTTGCCAAGTGTCAAGTTGACATCATGTCAGGTGGCAGTGACAGTGCCAAGTGTCACTATTTAGGAGGTGTCATTTTCTCATTCTCAATTTGGTCCCTGTATTTTATTTTGTCTCAATTTAGTCCCAATTTTTGTAAAAATTATGCAATTTTGTCCCCTCCAAATTGAAACAAAAATTATAGAATGTTATACAAATATTTTTATTAAATTTGATTTTTTTATTCAAATTGATATTTTTATTATATATTTTCAATAAAACCAAGTTTCTTTAAATTTGTTTCACATTAAATTTTACTTAAAATTGTTTTCAAATTTTAAATTTATTTATTTATTATTGTTACATAAACTAGTTAATTTTTCTTAAATTATATAATTGTTACTTTTATACTAACTAAAACATTTGTATAGAAATTATTGAATTTTACACATTTTAAAAATATATAATTATTTAAAATATAAATTCAAATAAAAAACAATATTAAAGTATAATGTAATAAAATATCAATATAATTTATGAATTTTTTATTAGCATTATTTTCTATTAACAATTTTAAAACAATTTTAAATAAAGTTTAACGTAAAATATAAATTAAAATAAACTTAATCTTGTTAAAAATATTTACTTGAAATATCAATTTTGATAGAAATATTTGTGCATATTTATATAAAAATTAAATTTGGTTTTAATTTGGAGAGGGACAAAAGTGCACAATTTTTACAAAAAATGGGACTAAATTGAGACAAAAATTAAAATACAGGGACCAAATTGAGAATCAGAAAATGACACCTCCCATAACCCATAATAGTGACACGTGACACTGTCACTGCCACGTGGCACGATGTCAGCTTGACACGTGGCAAAATTTTATTTATTTTTTTAAAATTTTAAAAAAATTAATAAAAAATAAAAAAAATTCAAAAAATTCAGAAGCTGACACGTGGCACCCTATTTAACATCGTTACTACACCACTAACGGAAATGACTTGATTGGATCAAATTTCCCAAAATAGGGATCAAATTGAGATAAAAAACAATTGAGGGACCAAATTCAAATTTTTCTACGAAAATGGGGACTAAAAGTATAATTTAACCTAAATTTAAAACCTTTCAATTGAGTCTTTGATAAATTTTTATGTCTATTGTGAATGGAGTCATCTTAATGGAGTTATTATCTTGTTAAGCTACCTTGATGAACTGTCTTAAAATTTTATAATTTACAATTTATAATATATGATTATATAATATAATATTTTATAATTTTATGAATTTATTATTTTATAATTGTACAAACTTATAATAATAATAATTGTAATAATAATAATACTTACACTACAACTGATGCTAATAGAAAGAATAATAACAAATAATATTAACTCTAACAAAAATCGGTAACAACGGTACAGATAATGAAATTAATACAAAAAATAATTAAAATAATAAAAATGATATTATTAATTATGGTAATGATAATATAAATAATAATAGCAATAATATGACTATAATAACTAATATAATAATAATAATAATAATAAAATTAATATTGTTATTTAAAAAAACAACGATAATAACAATAATGTTAAAGTAATAATAGGAATAATATATATTATAATAATAACAACAATCGTTATAATAATAAAAAAAGGAAAAATAAGAAATAATAAAATTAATAGAAGTAATAATAATATAGTAATAACAATAATATGACAATAATAATTATTACAATAATAAAAAAATTAATATTATTATTAAGAAAAACAACGATAATAACAATAATGTTAAAGTAATAATAGTAATAATATATATTATAATAATAACCATAATCATTGTAATAATAAAAAAATCAAAAATAATAAATAATAAAATTAATAGAAGCATATTAATAATAGAACTACTTTTATTTGAACTTTTTTACATAATACTTTTATTTAACCAAATAGGTTTTTAATTGTTTCTGAGATAAAAAGAAATCTTCCACCAATCCTTGGACAATTAAAATTTTGTTATTTTAATTCAAAGTTGAATAATTGTAAAATAATGATTTTAATATTTGAATAAAAATCGAAAACATATCATAGTTTAAAATTTCAAAAAATAATAATTTTATAATTATACACTTTTGAATTAAAATGTTAAAATACTAAATTTATAAAACTATAAAAATATAACATTATACAATAATGAAATTGTAAAATCAAAAATTAAAAATTATAACATAATATTATGATAATAACAATAAAAAATAAAAAATTTAATAATAATAATAACACAAAAAATAAAAATTATAATATTTATAATTAATATAATAACTATAATAATAATAACTATAAGAATAATAACTATAATAATAATAATAACTATAATGAGAGTTACAACGACATAATGAGAGATAAAACTAAAGGCAAAAGCTGATCAAGCACATCTCGAAGAAGAATGTGAGGATTCCCGCAAGAAGACAGTAGAAGATCTACGACTCTTAAGGGAAGAAGCACTCAAAGAAAGGGAGATACTTCAGAAGGAGACCGAGGATACCCATCATTGGCTGGAGGAAGCCCTTCGCCAACAAGAGCAACTGAAAAAACTCAATGAAGACATGCAATAGCAGATTACGCCTCCGCAATACTCACAAGAAAATTTTGACATGTGCAAATCATGAGAAGATGATCGATCTATGCTCAGTCTCCACTTACAGATCAACAATTAATCCTTGCGATTGAAACTTACGCTCTTTCTTGATATAGGTAAAAAAAAAAAAAACTCAAAGTTCCATGTATGTTGTTATTTTTTGACATAAAAAAATTGGGCAAAAATTACAAACCAGAAAATCTAAGCAATTTCCTGATCACATGGATAAATCATTCTACTCTTCTTGTATTATGTAGGGGTCACAAGCATAAATTTAATGGTTTTACAAATTTGATTAAATGATTTCTTTAGGGCACTAAAAATAAAAAGCTAGAATGATTAATTTAAAGAAAATATTATTTTTGTAATTTATAAAATATACATTGTTATGTTGTTTTAACTTAAATATATTGTCGGATAATGTGATCTTAATTATGCTTACAAGAATAATAAATTGATTTGCTGAAAGATAATAAAATATATTTATATAACAGAATTATTATTATCGGTTGTTCCTTTTATTTTTAACCATCTTATTATCAAAAGAGCAAAATAGTGAAATTAATGAATAATACAAGTTTTGTGAATTAATTACTCGTCGTCCTTTTCAATGCATAAAGCTAAATGTCTTTTACATTAAAGTTTGCCTTTGAAATATTCAATGAAATATGTGTCGTGTTATTTATATTAAAATGTATGTTTCTCATGAATATTTTATTTAATATTATTAAATAAATAACTTTTAGTGTGAAGTATTTTATATTTGAAGGAGTTTTAAGAAGATATTCTTAACAATTTAGGAAGATTTAATCTACCATAAATTTGTTTCAAAATATCAATATAATTATTTTATATGGTGTTAGAATTATAAAATAAGATTGTTTAAATATATAAACTAAGATTTCAATACATATGTTAAAATGTGAGTATTGTAGTAAATATTACTAGTTGTTATCTTTAAAATAAATTTATTGTTACTAGATATAAATGTGTTCTGGTGCGACTTTATTCTAATAACAAACATAATTATTTTATAATAGTATGTTATTTTAATCAGCTTAAAAATTTTGATGAATCTTATAATTCATTATTTATTTGGTATGATTTTTACAAGTGAAAATTATTTAATTAAAATTAAGATATTTATAAAATGTTTTACATATAAATACACTACAAGAAAATGCTTCATTAGTAACCCATTTTAGTGACTAAAAGTTGTTAGTTACTATAATGACTAATTTAGATACAAGTTTACAAAGTACAAAAATTATTGGTTACTAAAATAGTTACTATTATGAATAAAAAATTATAATTGGTCATTAAATTGGTTTTTAAAATTAGCTACCATAGTTTTGGCTACCAAAGAAAATTGGTCACTAAAAATTAGCTACCTAAGTTTTGGCTATCAAAATAACTTTAGTTATTAAATTGGTCTCTAATTAATTAGTGACAAATTTAGTGACCAATTATAATTTTTTATTTATATTAGTGACTATTTTAATAACCAATAAATTTTAATTTTGTAAATTGGTATCTAAATTGGTCACTATAATGACTAACAATTTTTAGTCACTAAAATTGGTTACTAATAAGACATTTTCTTATAGTGATATTACAATTGACATATATATATATATATATATATATATATATATATATATATATATATATATATATACATGTTATATTATGTGAATTACTAACGGGGATTTCGTAGATATATTAAAAGCTCATTCATCATGTTTAAATCAGTAAAGACTGGCTTCAGATTCGAAAGAAGATATAAGACCAACATGGTACCCAGGAGATTTCAAGTGGAGGATCTAGTATTAAGAAAGGCCCAATTGATTCAGATAGAAAACAAAATGGCACCAAAATGGACCAGACCTTACCGTGTTAAAGAGGTGTTGGGCAAGGGAGCATACAAGTTGGAAACATTGGATGGCAAGGAGATACCACGAACATGGAATGCAGCAAATTTACGTTTTTATTTAAGTTAGGAAGGTGACATTATCTTATGATTTAAGTTATTTTCTATATTTTGTTCTTTATATATATATATATATATATATATATATATATATATATATATATGTTTTATTCCAAGCCGAGTTGCTAGATGTATAAAAGAGCCTTCATGTTCTATTCCAAGTCGAGTTGCTTGATGTATAAAAGAGTCTTCGTGTTCTACTCCAAGCTGAGTCACTTGATGTATAAAAGAGCCTTCGTGTTCTATTCCAAGCCGAGTCGCTTGATGTATAAAAGAGCCTTCGTGTTCTATTCCAAGCCGAGTCGCTTGATGTATAAAAGAGCCTTCGTGTTCTATTCCAAGCCGAGTTGCTAGATGTATAAAAGAGTCTTCGTGTTCTATTCCAAGCCGAGTTGCTTGATGTATAAAAGAGCCTTCGTGTTATATTTCAAGCCGAGTTGTTTGATGTATAAAAGAACCTTCGTGTTCTATTCTAAGCCGAGTTTCTTGATGTATAAAAGAGCCTTCGCGTTCTATTCTAAGCCGAGTTGCTTGATGTATAAAAGAATTTGTTAATGACGGAAAGCTCAGTGTATGACCGAGTAAGGAAAGTGGTTGAATGTTAATAATTGAGAGCTCGATGGTTAAGCATGTTAATAACTGAGAGCTCGGTGGTTAAGCATGTTAATAAATGAGAGCTCGGTTCATGATCGAGTCATTAATTAGTTTGGAGTTTTATAATGTGTTTGCATGATTAAGAGCTTAGTTCATGACTGATGGATTAATTATTTTGGAGTTTTATAATGTGTTTGCAAGATTGAGAGTTCGGTTCATGACTGGGTGATTAATTGCTTTGGAGTTTTATAATGTGTTTGCAGGATTGAGAGCTCGGTTCATGAACGAGTGATTAATTACTTTAAAGTTTTATAATGTGTTTGCAGGATTGAGAGCTTGGTCATGAACCGAGTCATGAACGAGATTGAAAGCTCGGTTCATGACCGCGTGAAGATAAATAATCAACCAGCAACAATGAAGATAAATAATCAGCAAAATAATGGGGAGTGGAAACAAAGGATTATACAAATATAATAAAAAATACATGTGAGAGTGAAATCGTGAAGAAAAAGGGTAGGTAGAATGCAATGATGGATCGTGGGAAGTGGTGAATGACGATTGATTTGACAACTTTTGAGTTCCTCATTTCGAGAAGAGGAACTTCAAAAAGTTGAAGAGCTATGTACCCGTCCAGAAATAACACATCGATATTTTGCAGATGATAAGGTCAATATATTGCCGATGATGGGGTGATGATCAACAAAGAACAAAGATATGAAGTGTCATCGCCATAAAGCCGATGGTTGAACAAGGATGAGCAGAGGTGTACAGTTGTATCACTATAGAGTCGATGTCAGTAAGGATAGCAAACTAACCTCCTTATAAGAAGCTAAGATTAAGAAAATAATACTAAACGAATATTATGTAATTATTATAGTTACATTAGTTATTATTTAGGTTGGTTGAGATTTAGGAAGATATTGATGATTATCTTTAAGATTATTATGTATATCTGTAATATTTGTAACTGATTCATCTACTATAAATAAGAATATTACTCTCATGGTCAATGGACAAATTGTTTTTTTGACCTAAGCAAGTCTTAAGCTAGGGTTAAAAATATTTCTTTCTTTTTGTTTTTGGTTAAGAATTATCTGACACTTTGAACAAATTTATATGAACTTTTTCAAGTAATACTTTTATTTAACCAAATGGATTTCTAGTTGTTTATGAGATAAAAAGAAATCTTGCATCAAATCCTGTGACAATTAAAATTTTATTATTTTAATTAAAAGTTGTATAATTGTAAAATAATGATTTTAATATTTGAATAAAAATTGAAAACATATCATAGTTTAAAATTTTAAAAAATCATAATTTTATAATTATACACTTTTAAATTAAAATATTAAAATACTAAATTTATAAAACTATAAAAATATAACATTATACAATAATGAAATTGTAAAATCAAAAATTAAAAATTATAACATAATATTATGATAATAACAATAAAAAAATAAAAAATTTAATAATAATTATAATAATAATAATAATAACAACAAAAAATAAAAATTTTAATAATTATAATTATAATAATAGTAATTATAATAATAACTATAATAATAATAATAATAATAATAATTATTATTATTATTATAATAATAATAATTATAATGATTATAATAATTATAATTATAATAAAAATAAGGTTTGATGAGTATTTTTACCATTAGTCTTAGCCCACGTCGACCATAGCTTTAGCCTACCCAGCCCCAACTAAACCCATAGTCCATAAGCATGACCCAACCACTCATTTTTGCCCCCAATAGGTTTTATGAGTGTTTTTACTTATATGAATCATTTTCACCCGATGTGGGACTTCAACCTCTTTCAATAATAACATACTCCTCTCCATGAGATTTTGATGTGTAATAACTACATCCACTTTTAAATAATTAAAAAAATAACCTCATTCAATAATAACTACATCCACTTTTAAATAATTTAAAAAAATATATGAAAAATTATAAAAGATTAAAAAAAAGAATTTATGTTTAGTGTCTGTTCGGCCGCTCGCGTCGTGTGACACCAATATTAATATAATACTAAAAATTTAAATAAAAAAGTTTTCAAAATTGTTAAAAAAATTAAATCATTTTTCCAATATTTTTCCAAATAGTTTTTCAAAAAGAACTACGTAATCTTGATTCTCCATTCACATGGAGATACGTAGGAGCAAGGATTAATCCTCATCGGGCCCAAAAAATCAAAAAAATAGTTTTGTTGTTTTTTGTACATTCTTTTAATAATATTTTTGGGGAAAATTAAATATTTTGAAAAAACCACATAACTTTTGCACATTTAATTAAAGGTACCGTCTTAGGACGGATGTTGTGGGGGTGTTAATACCTTCCCCACGCGTAACCGACTCCTGGACCCAAAATCTGGTTTTCCGCAGACCTTGCTCTTTTTTATGGTTTTTCATAGTTTCCTATAATAATTATGGTGGCGACTCCAAACTCTGTTTTTACAAATTTTATTTTTTGGTTCGTCGTCCCGTCGTGATTTCGGTTGCGACAAATGGCGACTCCATTGGGGATGCTAGAGAGTCAGACCATTTATTTGGATGTGTAAAGTTGATGTGGTTCATATTTTTTCTTTCTTATTTTTTTGGGTATGTGTTTTTTAATTTTTTTTTATATTTAGAATAATTGTATGTGTATATTCTTCTTTATTTTTGTATTTGGAATAATTGCCAGGTGTGGGTTTGGGTATACATTGTGTTCTCCCTTCACACACACATTTTGTTCATTACATGAGTGTGGCCCTATACCCGGGTCTGAGTTGCTTAGAATTAGAGGGGATTTTGTAGCAATGTCACAGTGGACGTACTTCCCAAGTGGTCATTGTGAGAACCCCAACTAGAGTTGTTTGCTTCATTGGTACTCCCACTTCTTGTTGTTTACCAACTGTCGTGGGAAATGCCATGAAGTGGGCCATAACTCTAGTGACCTTGATATTTAGGTATTAGGGAACTATCCTTGTGAGCACATATACTTTTCCTTAGAACATTAAGCATCAAACCCATGTTAAATAAAGGCACTAAAGGGAGACTATTTGCGTCATTTACCCCCACCTTTCCTTGTATATAATAATAAATTCATCACAATCTTGCAAATCATGTGAATAAGTGCCCCACGAGGCACAAACATGCATTGCATTCCATTCTGTAGCCATCCATGGTACCATGTTCATAGTTTCAACATGCATATGCATAATTTAAAAAAAAAACAAAAAAAATTGCACTAAAATAAATTCAATTTGTTTCTCATTTTGCTTGTAAATGATTTCTTGGAATATTTCTTATAAAAAATGAGTAAATAATAAAACATTCTTTGGTCAAATCAGTGGATTTAATAAAGAAATAAAATATTGTTTATTATCATTTCTTTTGAAATACCCATATAATCTTGCATGCATGAAATTGCTCAAATCTATCTTCATTTCCATCTCTCTTCCACCATAAACCTTGTTTTCTTTTTCATGGAGAATTATCATAAAGGGGACACATGCCTTAAAAATGATTACAAGAAATTATTTGAACACAAAAAAATACAAAGGGAAGAAAAGTTCGCTAGACTAACAACTTTGAAGGACAGTCTAGGCAAAAAATAAGACAAAAAAAAGTGAGAAAAGAGTACCAAACAATGGGCATCCTGTAAGATGAAATCAAATATTTTCCTATGAATTAATTTTTTTTTAGAAAAAAATCATGTTTTGAAATGATGTGTGGCCATGTTTCTTTATCCAAAAAAAAAAACAAAAGTAATTATCCTTTGCTACCCAATTTGAGCCTTCCAAAAAATTCCTTTCAAATTACCATAAACAAGGATCACCCTCCCACTGAGGATTGACATAATGTTTGCATTTGTTTCATCCGACTTGTAGTTCACCAATACAAAAATATAAAAAAAAGAAAGAAAGAAATGACATGGTTATATAGAAAACAAAAGCAAAAGTTTAAAGAATGAGAATAAAATGTCAAAATATAGAAAGAAAAAAAAAAGGTGAACGAAATGAAGTCAAATAAATATTGAATGAACATTATTCAAAGATCCTTGTTTGAAACAACCCTCACATCACTTGTTTGGGCCTTTATTATCATTTACATTCATATCCCTAGCCTTGGCCTCGATAGAAGCCTAATAAAGTCCACACAGATCAAAAATTGATTATTATCTTTTGAAGGTTTTATTTAGAGGAAAATTTTGATTTTCTAACAGGTTTGTTCTAAAAAAAATTATAAAAAAAAAGAGATTAAAAAAGTGTGTTCAGAGATTTTCTTTTAAACACTGGGGCAGTTTATGTTTGGTTGACATGTTTTCAAAACTCCAAAATTAGCATGGGCAATTAGGCAATTAAGCTAAACTTTGGTTGTCCCCTTTCAATTCATTCTTCATGAAATTCCATTTTTGCTCTTATAGTATTCTCTACTCTAAGCCTAAACCTTGACCAACCTTAACATAGTCCATCTTTATCAATCCCAAACCCAAACTAGGGCAGTCACTTTGTTTGTGATTCATATATTCTCATTATTCATTCTGAATAGGGGCAACTTGTGAAGACCCCGTCATTTTCTTAATCTCCTCATTTGGGAAAAGTCTAACATGCTTTTTCACCCTAACACCATCCTAGGCTCTCACACTAAGGGCAAATTCTTGAAGTCCTCGTCTTTTCCTTCATACCATCAATAACTAGGGAAATCCCAAACATATTTTATGCCCCGAGACCAATTCAAATTGGGGCAACTCCCTAGTTAATCTTCATCACCTCATCCAAGCCTTTCCAAGCCCTTGGCAATTTCATGCATGTCATTCAAATAGTGTTTCAAAAGAAATGATTAAAAAAATGTTTGTTAGTAAATTGATTAGACCAAAGAAATGATTTAAAAGAAAAAGTAAAAAAATATCAAAGTAGAATAATTCTATGAATTCAAAATAACAATGAAATGGGGAACAATTCGAATGTTTTTTAAAAGAAATGCAAAAGAAAATTCATACATCATACCAAGTCATGCATACATGAGTCATTCATCTTTTTGAATAAAATAGTTTACACCTTTCCAATCAAAACCCTCTTCACTCATATGAATGGTTATTGAATCCTTGCGTTTTAGAAGTGTTGGGTATTGGGCTCCCTTCCTATGTGGAGAAAAGGCCCAAAATTTGAGAAGCCCATGTCTCACTTAACCTAGTGGAGAGGAGGCTATAAAAAAGAGAGAGGCAGAACAATAGAGTCAGAACACACTGAAAACCCTAACACATAGAGGGAGAGGTAGAGGGAAAATTCTGTTCACGTTTTTCACAGAGCTGTCACAGTATAATCGGCGCTGCGGATTCGTTCACCGTTGGATCGGGCTGAAATGTTTACAGCAGGTTCGGAACTCATTGCTCTTCATTCTGACTGGTCGGATCTTTGATACGAGGTCTGAGTTTGTAGATATTAATTTCGCACCGCAACAGTGATTTGTAGAGGTTTTCCTCTCTTGTTCTTCTCTATTTTGAAAGCTTTGTTGCTTTGTTATTTGGTTGGGTGTTGGCACTAATTTGTGCTATTGATTGAGACTCTTTTGTACTCTTGTTGATCATAGTGGAGCTATTTCTTTGGTCTGGACGACTCGTGGTTTTTACCCTTGATTTGAGGGGTTTTCCACGTTAAAAATCTTGGTGCCTTTATTTGTGCTTTTGGTGATTTATTATTG
>Ga0214545_1011213_pt1 | contig 12504 bp, 9 predicted proteins | sample CNSS4metaG_FD_160064 | JGI IMG/M metagenome (GOLD analysis project Ga0214545, IMG submission 160064) | Root nodule microbial communities from cowpea collected in UCLA plant growth center, Los Angeles, California, USA - CNSS4 | ecosystem: Host-associated > Plants > Roots > Nodule | place: USA... | reverse complement strand
ATTTATAATTAAATTTAATAATTTATAATTAAATTTAAAAAATAATAAATTCAAATGTCAATTTTAGAAAAGATATTAATATAATTTGTATAAAAGATATTAAATTTAGTGTCAATTTCAAAGGGACGAAATTGATTTATTTAAACAAAAATTGGGATTAAATTGAACAAAAATAACAAATATAGGGACTAAGTTGAAAAAAAAAATAATACTACCACAAGCTGACACGTGGCACTAGCATTAACACGTGGCACAACTGTAACTTGACACATAGACCATTGTTTTGAAATTAAAAAAAAATTAAAAAAATTAAAAAGAAAAATTAAAAAAAATTTAAAAAAAATAAAAAAAAAAATCAAAAAAACTGACACGTGGTATGTACTATTTAAAAACATTAACTATTTAAATACCGTTAGTTAAAAAGACTAAATTAACCATAATTTAATAAAAATGAAGACGTAACTAAATATAAAAAAAAAAGATCCAAATTAAATAAAATCAATAAAAATAGGACCAAATATATATTTAAGCCTTCTGTTTATTTTAGAGACAGTTAGAGTGTTTGGGCCATGTGCAGCCCAGCCCACACGAGAAACCGATTCTTGACGCGCTTGATACTAAAGAGCCCACAGTGTGCGCATTGAGGGAATAGTTTCGTCTCAGAGGAGAAAGATCTTCTCCCACCCTTGTGCTCAAGTAAGGTTTTCTCCTCAATTTGTGTTCTGCTGCTTCATTTCGTTCCTTTGGTTCTTGCGGGAGAAAGAATTTGGTAAGCAAGAGATTTTTGTCTTTGTTTTTCTCCAACTTCTCGATTTAGACCGCAGAACTCCGATTTTTTTAACCTACTATGAAAATTAACCCTTAGTTTTTTACAAATTGCATCTGAGAAGTAGCGCAATCTGCAGAGTTTGTTTTTATTTTTATTATTATCATCGTCAAGAATCTCTCCTTTTGTTATGGTTTGTATTATTATTATTATGTTGAATAATCTGTAATGTTTTGTCAGTTATCTCTAGATGTAAAGCAGGGTTTGCGTGTTTTTCTTTGCCCATTTCTCGAGTTCGTTAGGTTTACTTAGTATGGTTTTTTACAGTTTTTTGTTTTGTTTTCTTTGCAGGAGCAAGAAGCTGGTTTGGTGTTTCTTTTTGTTTCACCTTTTATGAATTCCTGAATTTTGAAGGGTTTTAGGGTTTTACAACATGTTAGGTTCATTACCTATATTGCCTCTCCCTGCACCTCCTGCTGATGGAAATCTAGGTCCTCTTCCTGAGTCTCAAGTGTCTGAGGAGAGAACTTTCAATGAGGAGCAGAACAAATCAAATTCAGCTTCTGTTCCAGTGCCAGCAACAGTTGCAACCCACACAAGAACCATTGGAATTATACACCCTCCTCCAGATATTAGGACCATTGTTGATAAAACGTCCCAGTTTGTGGCTAAAAATGGTCCAGAATTCGAAAAGAGGATTATTGCAAATAACACGGGCAATGTCAAGTTCAATTTCCTTAACTCATCAGATCCCTATCATGCATATTATCAACATCGGTTGGCTGAATTTCGGGCTCAGAATCAATCATCAGGGCAGCAAACTCCTTCCCAGCCTACTGACTCGGCTGTTCCTGAGTCAGCTCCAACTGCCCCTATCCCTGATAGTAATGGCATAGCAGCAGTAGAAAAGCTCGATGTTTCTGCCCAGTTTAAACCTGTTAGGAAAGTACTTGAACCCCCAGAAGCAGAACAGTATACTGTCCGGCTTCCTGAAGGAATTACAGGTGAAGAGCTGGATATTATAAAGCTTACAGCACAATTTGTGGCTCGAAATGGGAAATCTTTTTTAACAGGGTTGACAAGTAGGGAAGTCAATAATCCCCAGTTCCACTTTTTGAAGCCGACCCACAGCATGTTCACGTTTTTTACTTCCCTTGCGGATGCATATTCGAAGGTTTTGATGCCTCCAAAGGGATTGACAGAGAAGCTGAAGAAGAGTGTGTCTGATATGACTACTGTCCTTGAAAGGTGTGTGAATAGGCTGGAATGGGAGCGTTCACAAGAGCAAGCTAGACAAAAGGCAGAGGATGAGATAGAACAGGAAAGAATACAAATGGCTATGATTGATTGGCATGATTTTGTGGTGGTTGAAACAATAGATTTTGTTGATGAGGAGGATGAAGAATTACCTCCTCCAATGACCATTGAGGTGGTTATAAGGAGAAGCAAGGTGTCAGCCACGGAAGATGATACTGTTGAGCCTGAGAAGGAGGTTGAAATGGAAATGGACGAGGAAGAGGCTCAGCTTGTTGAAGAGGGCATGAGAGCTGCTAGTTTGGAAGACCCAGATGACGGGAAGCAAAATGAAGTCAGAGTTACTGAAGACCCTGAACCACCAATGAGAATTGTTAAAAACTGGAAGAGACCCGAGGAGAGGATTCCCGCAGAAAGAGATTCAGCCAAGTTCGTTGTTTCTCCTATCACTGGTGAGCTAATTCCTATTAGCGAAATGTCAGAACATATGCGAATTTCTCTCATTGATCCCAAGTACAAAGAACAAAAAGAAAGGATGTTTGCCAAAATTCGAGAGACAACTTTGGCTGCGGATGATGAAATTTCAAGAAACATAGTTGGACTTGCCCGGACCCGTCCTGATATATTTGGTACCACCGAAGAGGAGGTCTCCAATGCTGTCAAGGCAGAGATTGAGAAGATAAATGACGAGCAACCTAAGCAGGTTATATGGGATGGTCACACTGGTAGTATTGGGCGTACTGCAAACCAAGCCATGTCACAGAATATTGGAAATGAGGACCAAAATGATACATCTAATAATGAAGCCAAGAACCTTCTTGGTCCTGCTGCACCTCCTCCAAGACCTGGTATGCCTTCGGTTCGTCCACTTCCGCCACCACCTGGATTGGCTTTAAATCTTCCTCGTGGTCCTGTCCAGTATTCTGTTCCTCATAGTGGTGCTCTTCCAATTCCTCCACCCAGGCCACCTGTCATTCCGATGATGCCATCTGTTCGGCCAGCTCCTCCCCCTCCAATGCAGATGACTTCTGGACAGCAGTCAATTATGGCTGGCCAACCGCCCCCAATGCCTCCAATGCACCTGAATAACCAAGGATTTCAAATACCTCCACCACCAGGATCCCAATTTACTCCTGTTCCAGTTCCCCGACCTTATGTTCCTCTTCCTGTTCCAGCATCAGTTATGCCTATGATGCATCCACCACCCTTGCCACAAGGAGTGCCACCACCGCCACCACCAGAAGAGGCTCCTCCCCCACTCCCAGAAGAACCGGAACCAAAGAGGCAGAAGCTTGACGATTCTGCTCTGATCCCTGAAGATCAATTTCTGGCGCAACATCCTGTATGGATCGACCCAGTTAACAATTATTATTTTGTTAAATGTTTATATAGCATTATATGTAGCGTTAGTGCTATTTTATCTATCCTAACTGGCAGTTTGGTTTATTGACTGTAGGGACCTGTTCGTATCTTGGTATCTGTTCCTAATGTTGATGAAGGAAATCTCAAGGGACAAGTTCTGGAAATTACAGTGCAATCTTTGTCTGAAACCGTTGGTAGTTTGAAGGAAAAAATTGCCGGGGAGATTCAGCTCCCTGCTAATAAGCAGAAATTGAGTGGAAAACCAGGCTTTCTCAAGGATAACATATCACTTGCCCATTACAATCTTGGTGGAGGTGAAACACTTGCTCTCACCTTAAGAGAGCGTGGTGGTAGAAAGAGATGAGCTTGTCGCTTGCATGTCGGATGAAGAAGGTTGTTGTAATCTTGGCCTTATTGTAAGGCATATGGACTCTTATAGTATTGATAGACTACATGACTTAATTTCATGAATTATATGTTGAATACATTAGTTTTATTGTATTTTTGAGACATCTTGAAGTATTTACTGCTTTCTGGAAGACTGATGTTAATTCTGGAATACAGATTTTGGCACCTTGGCGCTTCTCTCTTGAGGGAATGGGAAGTAGTGGAGTTCCTTTATCTAATATGCTCTATTCAAATTATTTGCATCACTGATTATTGCTTTCTTTTGTATTTCAGTTTAGTATTTTTTTAATTGAGAAGTTTCTTTTGCTGTCAGAGAGGGATTATTTACATATTGACTTTTTGTTTGTTTTTTTCATTTTCAGTATTGCAATAATCAACGTGAAGTGATGATTTAGTGTTTTCTTTTTCTTTTCCTTTTGTCTTCTTCCTAGTGTTTAGGTTTTTGTCATATGTTGGATATTTTCTCGTACAACGACACTGTTGGACAGTTGGTTAGAGAGGCGTTGGTTGCCGAGAGCTTATGTACCTTTAGCTGGGGTATCTTGTTTGGGTTCTAGTCAAAAGGTTGTTTTATTTTGTTGTTTATGTCCTTAACCTAGATTATTTCTTGCAGTTGTTGGTTGGGATGGTTGTTTTTTGATTTGGTTGTTTTGTCACAACAGAAGTTCTACTTGGAGTTGTGGGAAGGGCTGTGCAGCTTAGCCTGATGTGTTTTTGAATGAGATGATGCGCAGGTAGAATGGTGAACAATCTTTTCTGTGCTGTTGTGATCTTTCACTTTTTATCTTGTAAGTTTTGTGCTGATGGCAGTTTCTGCCTGCCAATTTATTGCAGAATGGACCAGGTTTGGTATTTTAAAGAAGGCACCGATTCTCGTATTCTTTTTTGGGATATGTTAGGAAACTTTCTGATTAAGTTAACTTGCCTCTGTATGATTAAGATTATCTGGTCATCCTTATTCTGCCATTGTGCATTTGTTTCTTCCTTCTTTTTACCCCCATCCTCCCCTATTGGCCTGAATTTTACGTGTTTTTGTGAGATTGTTAGTATCCCCTCATCGGAGCCCTATGTTTGACTCTCGACAGACTCACAAGTTGCAAACTGGTAAGCTTGCTTGCAAGACGCTCCCGGGGAACGGCATTGATGTATAAAAGATATTGAATTTGACTTCTGTTTCTATTTACACTGGGAATTGTGATCTCTTACAAAACCTTATGATGCACCCTTTCTGTAGTCTTACCAGATTCCAACTACTCTAAGAAACACGTCATTATTGATACATAAGCGCCGAATAACGTTCCATTTGCCGTGAGTGAGATGATCATTGTTGATAAAAACATGTATGCAATATCAAACTATGCGTATTATCTATTTCTATTAGACTATAGATTTATGATTTAAAAAATAATCAAAAAGGTGAGTAAGATTAGAGATAGATAGTTTCTTTCTGTTTTAAATATAAGTTTTGTAGTTGTAAAAACCCACTTATATTTCCCGCCACATTTGCTTTGGATTTTCTTTTTTGTAAGTTGAGTCCATTTACTATCTTAATAAGTTATTTAATTAAAAAAATTATTAAATTAGTAAGACATTTACTATGGAAATATTTTACCACAAGGGAACCAAGCGAAGTATTTTCGTACTAGAATAAACTTCCATCTTGGGTATCCGAATTTAATATTTGTGGATTAAAAAATAAATAAAAACTATTTAAGACGGAATTTATTTCAAGTTAAGTGTTAATCAATGCTAGCAAGGGAATCTTTAATCATTAATTTGTGAATAAAAGAAAACGGTCGACAATTGTTTTCTGCTATTTTTGTGATTTTTTATATTTATTTTTTTGGTATTACACACATCTTGATTATAAATCATGCATAGGATAACTAAAAATTTATAAATCTGATAATATTACAAAACATGAACGAACAAACAATAAGACCTAATCTTCTTGAAGCTGTTTGGAAATATGGAAAGTGTTTGGGAATTGAATTACTCAATCCCTTTTCACTTGTATCAATTAGTTTCTTGGCATTGTGCTGGCTCCACTCATCTTCAGCTTCATCATGAACCCAATTTGAAGTGTTTAAATTTTTAAAATGCAGATATTAGAAAGGTAAGAACAAATATAAATAAGTAATCAGGGCTACACAAGAAGATAATGTTTGGCAACTCACCTTTTTAAAGTACAAAGTAGTTTCTTTGGCAATGTCTTGAGGGAGAGGAATGCACTCAACCATACAATGCCTTCGTGGCTGGGCCAATCCCATCACTGTCTCAATAAACACGACCTCCTTTCCTTGCTTTGCGAACATCATAACTAGGCACTTTTTAAAATTTTGAATTTCTGTCCACACATCTTCGTGCACAGTTCGTGTAGCAGATTCATGCTGATAAAAGGAAAAGACAAAGTAATAAGGTTAAAATTCCATCAAAATAAGATAGTACTAAATAAGCAATAACTTGTGGTTTCAACTCTTAAAAAACCGACAGTAGTAGAAATTAAAAGTCACCTGACTTGGTAAAATGCAGCAATGACCAGGAACCACGGGTTGCCACTGTGACAACATAAGATATGTGAAATTTGCGATTGAAACAACAAGATGCATAGGTCGATTTGGATTTTCTAAACAAAAGAGGCAGCGTTCTTGCTGAGTCAAGAATCGATTAGTCTTTTTTTTGGTCTTTCTACTCTTTCTGCTTGGACCATCCTCAAAATCATATTCATTATCAGCCTTGGTGGAAATGCTAAATTTCTTGTTCTGCATTATATTGCGAACAAGATGCATATCAGCATCAGGTATCTTTTGCATAGCATACCTTAAAAAGTAAAACATAGCCAATAAAAGCATTATCAATAACGAAATATTACAAAGATAAATAAAGTTGTATAGACCACAAATAATAGTGTAACACATCAAACATGATTACAAACAAATACATAGAACTCTAAGAGCCAAATACCTGTTAGAACGACCATTTGATCTGATTGGATGATCTTCAATTTCATGTTTTTGTATTCATAACTTTTGCTTCTTGCTGCCCACCAAACAAAATAAAAAACAGACAATTAAATCAAAATAATCAACAAACTAGAAGGATATGTTTCTGTAAATGAAAGATAAATGCAATATGTTGAATATTAGTTTGTTCTGACTATATGTAATATGGTGGAGGGTGGGAAAAACACAATGCACTGGTTTAAACTGCAAAGACTATAAGATGCAACCAATCTAGAAAAGATACCATATCCTATTATTTTATGTTTTACCATCAATTTTTCAGCTTCTTCATGCTCTCCCTTCAAACGAAGTTGCATAGCCTTAGCTGCCAATTGATTTGCACTCATCCCAGTCTTGACTTGAGCACTTCTTTCCAAAAGAGAGCCATCAGAATTATTACTCATCCTGCATAAAGCTTCCATCATTGGAAAACTTAGTTAGGCTAGATACTGCGGCAAAGATTAGCCCAACACCCTCAGCTACCACGTTTTGGTGGCTCTTTCGCTTTCCCCAATGCAAAGAATCTTGAACTTTAGGTTTTCTCATTTCATGGTGGCAAACAGAAACATCCTTTAAATAGTCCTGCTACCATTTCATTAATAGAGTATATTTCAGAATTCCAGAAAAATGTTATTAACACCAAAATATTTATTGGACATAAAACAAGTTGAAGGAACAAGAAAGAAACGTTAAAACCGTTCAATTCTGTCATCAAAGTTCCATTGTAGGAGCCCTTCGACCGTGCCTATCAGAAACTGGTAAATTTTCTTTATGTGCTCGAGCAAGAGTGGCTGCATTAGATGCAACATCTCAATCTTCGTTTACCAGTGCTACACATATTGAATCTTAATTTTAAAACTGTTTGCAATATTTAAATAAAGACTTAATTCAAATTTAAAAACAGTTACCTTAAATTACATGTATGAATTACTTGTATGATGTTAATACAAAGGTTTTTGTTATATTTAAAATAAATAAATATTAATTTAAAAATATTTTAATGGGATTTATGCAACAATTTTAATAATGAAATTTCAAACATTTTTTTCTGACCAAGAAGTTAAAAGAAAATGAAAAGGTTGCACTTTTTGCTGACTGTTGAATCTCTTGTGTTGAACATTAAAATGATGATATGAAAAGATACCACAAATAGCAGAACTGACCTCATTCTCTTTTCTAGCAGTACAATCATCATCTTGATTGAAGCCATAAGAAATCGAGTCCAGATAAACTATTTGATAGGATTCCAATAAAAGATTTACACCATACTTCATTTCGGTAACCGGGTGAATCACTTGTTTAAGGCATGTGCATTTTTATGAATGAATTTGATAAGTGTTCCTCTGTAATGGTGTGAGACTGAGCTACATTGGTCCTGCAACCATTATTTTGGCTGAAGGAGAAGTTTCCATAAGCTACTGTAATTTCCTTTCATGTTCAATAACTTGTTTTTGACCATTGTCCACCACGTTCTGTCACTGAAACTGTGTTCCATTCCTAGAACTCTTTCATGTGATAGCTCATTATTATGTTGTGTATATATCTCTTTATTTCCAGCACTGGCAAAGTTGTAACTCAGTTTATTTATATCTGCTTCAGATAGGATATCATATTTTGATCTGATTACTTCATGAAGCCAGAAACCGAGTGTATGGTCATGGAGGAGGTTGCATTTTTAACTCTGGAACTTAACAAGTTTTGTGGGTTTGCGAGTATTCATATGTTTAGGTTGTTCAACTTTCTCTTTCATAACACCTGGTTTCTCATGTCAAATGGGAAGCGGTTAATCTATCTTCCACAGTTATATAACACAAATGATATGATTTCTCTTACGAAACTGATTTTAAACGCTCAAGTAATCTTTATTCAGATAGCAGAAGAATACAGAGAAAAGGTTAAATGATAGTGTTTATATTTTTCCCAAGTCCCACATCGAACGATTTCAAAGGAGAAGTGGGCTGCTTACACTATAAGACGAAGGTTGGTTCTCTTGTATTACTCACGGAGCCGTGTGATAAGCACAAAGCGAACTATTCTTTCGCCTTTTACTAAAGAATACCGTGTGCTTGTCACTCTAAGCGGCATACGCCAATTTTTGAAAGGACTTTCCTTTAGGAAAGTTCTGCAGTTCTAGTCTAAATTTTTTTGTGTTGTTTATAGGAAAATTCTGCAATTTTTGTCTAAGTACTTTCTTTGCTTTAAAAGTAAATTTAAAACAATTATTTTTAAAGTATAAAATATCTTGTCTGCTTTGGAAGTAAATTTTGAGATTAATATTAATAATAATTTAATAAAACTAATTTAATATACACTGTTATAAATAAAAGTTTATTTGGTGGTTAGATTTAATTTATTAGAGACCAAGTTGCTGTGCTTCAGTAAAAAGTATTAGATAACGGTGATATTTTATCATTCTAAAGATTGAATTTTATCATTCTAATGATTGAAAAATTTGGAATTCAACTGTTTTAGGAAATTTAAAATTTTACCAAGGAAATCTTATATCAGAAATTCTGTATCCGCATTGATTTATATCTCAGAACAACGAATTTTTAAGCATACTATAAAAGTTAACCCTAATTTTGTTCAAATTGCATCTGAGAAATAGCGCAATCTGCGACGTACTATTCTAAGGAATTTGATGCTTGTTATTATTGTAGAAATTAAATGTTAATGAAGGCCTGGCCACTTAAGAGAAATATGAGCTTAGGATTACATTGTCGAGAAAACAAAAGTGTTGACATGTTCTTAATCCGAATTATACAGGAAAAAAAGTAATTGGATGGCTACAATCCATGATTCCTAAACAAAAACTGTACTAGATTGCTTTCAGCAAATGCCCACAGGGACAGGATTATATTGCTTTGATAAGTGGAAGTGCTATATTCCATTACCTGCATTGATATTTTGGTTAGACAAGAACATAATTTATCGTCAATTTCTTTGGAAATAACAAGCAGTTTCCCACCTCTGCAGATAACAAAAACCAGCTTGGATAAGATATCTGACTGTTAAGTCTTCAGAGACATCTATCAATTGTGCACACCACAATACTACTGCAATCTTAAATTTTTTTTTTACCACTACACAACCGTTGCATAAAACTGAAGATCATCAACACAATCAATACATGACAACTATCAATTTTCCTTACTGTAAAACTGAATATTCTGATGTATTGTTTACTCAGAAATCAAACTCCAGAGACGAACACAACCGTCCTCCCCTGAACTGACCACTCTATCATGATGGATAAAAGTTAATCCGTATACTCCACCTAAATGAGCACCCTTTATGGTTCTGCGGCTTGATGCTGGTTTTCCAACTTCATATATAATCACACGTGTCAAGTGAACCAGTAGCTACCAGTGTGCTATCAAGTGACCAAGCTAGATTGTTAATACGTGCAGTGTTAAACATGTAATTAAGCTTCACCTGAAAGATAAAATTTTCAGTCAAATGCCATCTCATGAAGAATTTCTTTGGTCAAAACAACTAAGCATTTCAGTAGCTATTACAGTATTTATCATACATGAAGCACACAAACTTCAAGAAATGAGCCGCGTCTGTGTTGGAAATTGCGTCGGTAATTCGAAGTTTGTTGTGTTTTTGTCAGTGAGGAGGCACGATCATCAAAACCTATGCTGTATCAGATTTTGTTATTTTATGGTCCCGTTTTACATCATTAATTGTGTGTGGATATATCCGGGGTAGTACGTTTACATCATTAATTGTGTGTGGATATATCCGGGGTAGTACGTTCAATGCTTAAACGTTAAGGTTATTGAACTTTCTTACAATTATCCTAATTTACAGAACATGTACATTACCACATTCATTTAATGAATGTCTTCTTTCCTATCCCAACATTGGAAATACAGTTATAAACAGTAGTGGGGAAGCCAAATATAACATTCAAAAACATGAAGAGGTTCTTCATTTCGTCATAGATCTGAGTAAATAAGTTTAACTTTCCCTTAAGCAAATCAAGTATTACGACCACTCAAATGTTTCATCAGTGCTGCTCCTTACAGAATCAAGTTTAACAAAAACATACTTGAAATTCAGATGCACTCATCATGATGGGTAAAGCAAGAATGCTACTACAATCAAAAAGATAGAGAGTCACCTATTTCAAAGAGGAAAAGATAGTGTATGGGATGAAACAAAGTCTAATGTTACCTCTTTGAAAGCACGGTCCCATACAACAGCTTCACGATTCAAATCAGCTGATGTAAACATGGTAACGTCTGGAGAGTATTTGATTACGATGATCGCGCCTCGGTGCTTCTCGAGTACAGTCTGTTCAGTAATTGTATCCCCTGAGACTGAATAGATGCGCAATTTGCCGTCTTGCCCTCCCACAATTGCTTCAATGCCATCAGGTGAAAGAGCAGCCGTGGTCACAATAAAGTCCAGCTTTACAGTGGAAAGAACTTTTGCACCGTTTAGTAAGACAACTCCAGATTCAACTGCAACGATGGCAAGCTCAGGGTGGTCAAGTGCAAGGCTCAAATCCTTAGGTTGACTTCCAACATCAACAGTTTCAGCAAGACCTAAATTATCCCCTTCAAGAGGAACTCTGTATACCTACATTTAATACAGACAAGTTTAATCACTATCTACTGAAGCCTAAAAAAATCTTTAGTTTGGAATAAAAGCAAGGTCAATGTTCGTTAAATCTTATGAGGAAGTAAAAGAAACAATTGACTTTTCACAAGATTGAAAACCCAATTATAATCTGCTACCCCGGTGGACCAAGTTATAAAATCAAGAATTAAACAAATTTGCTTCAACTATTTTTGAGTGAAAGAGGAATAATGATAAGGAGTTCGATTTTACAGTAAGCATTAAAAAAAATTATCAACGATGCAAAAGGGTGCCTTGTAGACTGAATAATTTGACTAACAACCAAGCATAGATTAAGAATTCAACTCAAAGATGTGGGGTTGTGAATATCAGGTCCAAACAGTAGTTTAAAATGACCAAGAAAGTAAAATCAAGCAACGAGAGAGACATTTCATATGTTGCAAGCCTTGCTCAGAAAAAGATGATCACTCATTTTTCTATATGTTTCTATGTTATAAAATGGCCACCCAGAAACGAAATGGACTATTAACTGCTATCTTTTTTTAATAAAAAGCTGAACTTTATTCTTTTTATGCACTCTGTTCCAATATGGAAACAAAAGTTATGAATTGTCAATAATGATTCAAGACTCAAAGATAATTCATACGGAACTTACAATGAAAGGCACTATTTAGCTACATGGCTTCACAAATCTTCACCAACAAAATATTTGTTAAACAGTAAACACCGTTAATAGAGTTGCAAAAGTCAGAGGCCTAGATCTGAAATCATCGCAGATGTAAGTTCAATCTCTAATACTGGAATCGACATAGTTTGATTTTGCATGTACATTCAGGATAAACATAAGCAAAACTGACTTCATGGTGTGGTGACTAGCCTACTATCAATCAGAAATATTATACTACATTTCTCTAGAAACAATTCCACAATCATCGTATATTTCAAACGTGGAGCTTCAGTGTTTGCAATGACGAAATAGATGAACCACATATGTCTCTGTATAAAGATAAACCATAAAGGAATGATGTCACATGTCAATCAGTTACCTTGTTGTCAAATCCAGAAGCAATAACACCATCTTCCCCAGCTACCAACAATTTGATTAATCCGAATTGTTTATTG
>Ga0214545_1011208_pt1 | contig 12511 bp, 15 predicted proteins | sample CNSS4metaG_FD_160064 | JGI IMG/M metagenome (GOLD analysis project Ga0214545, IMG submission 160064) | Root nodule microbial communities from cowpea collected in UCLA plant growth center, Los Angeles, California, USA - CNSS4 | ecosystem: Host-associated > Plants > Roots > Nodule | place: USA... | reverse complement strand
TGGGTACGAGTGAGATAATTATGTGAGATATGGTATGGATGGTGAAACTTTACCCTAGTCGTGGTTTTGTGCTTGTGAATTTTTATTGAGGTACATATGTAATATTGACAAAAGTGTGGTGTCATGAGTTTATAAAAATATCAGACTGTATGATCCTAAGACGGGGTGTATGTGGAATGTATGTGGCATGTTTAAAGGGGTATGTGAAGGAGAGTATGGGTGCATGACAATACTTGATTTGATGGCATGTTTAAAAGGGTGTGGTGTAATCTTATTATAGTTGTATGACTGGAAAACCAGGCTGTGTTGTAAATTGTTATGTTGTATGATTGAGATCCCTTGGAGATCTGTTTAAGTGCCAAGGAACCAGTAATAGTGTGCTACTGGTATGGCGCCTGGCGGTGCAAGCGAGCCGCCAGGCGGACAGAACGCAATCAGCGACAATGGTCATAGCGCTTGGCGGTAGGGAGAGTTCCGCTAGGCGGAATGGTGCAGCAGAGACTCTGATGGTGCGGTGGCGACTGGCGGCATGAGGCAGGTGCGCCAGGCGGTGACGGTGAGTGGCGCCTGCCGGCATGGTGGGTCCGCCCGGCGGTGACGAGGCAGTGATGATGATGCAGGCGCATGGCGCTTGGCGGTGTGTGATGCCCGCGAGGCGGTCTGAACCTAGTGTGTGCCTGGCGACGTGGGATGCGCGCCAAGCGGTTTTGGTTCAGTGATGGTGCGCGAGGAAAGGTTTCTACACAGCTTTAGGGAATGTTCATGATGCGATGCTTTGACTGGGGGCCCAGTTACGAGTGTAATCTTGTATTGGGGTAACACGTGACCACTCAAGGTTGTAGCCTGGTGGTTTAGGAAGTCCAGTGGAGTGTGCGAGTTGTGGCTTGTACGGCGAGGTTCGGGTGATTGCCCTCTTCAGAGTGATTCTGATAGAGTTTTGGTAGTCTGGAACAGCTACAAACTTTATGTTTGTTTCGGGGAGCTCCACTTGGTGTCACGGTGAGATGCTGTGGCAAAGTTATTCCCACGTGAGGACTATCAGGTGGTGGCCTGTAGTCGGAGGGGCGAGTAGACACTCGGGCAACAAAGATCGATCATCGTTCTCACCTAAAGGGTATAGAAATGATAGACGTCTAATGAAAGTATTGGAAGTGGAGAAGTAAGGAACAAGGGAGAAGAATACTAACTCGGGGTTTTAAGGTTGCAATGTTGTATTTAATAGTTTATGTGTTTGGTTTTATTTAAATGAGCTCACCCTATCTCTGTGTGTGCGGCGATGATCATGTAACTTGTTACATGGGAGTAGATGTTAATGCAGGTGAGCAGACGGATACGTAGAGACGGAGTGGGGATCACGACAGGATTATTTACTCAGTTTTATTATGATTTTCTTCTGTATTTTTTTTATGGTTTGGTTTTGTAATAACTGAATAGTACGATTTTAATTACTACGGAAGCGATGTTGAACTTTTAATTTTCCCACATTTTTTGGAAATTGCGAGAATAAATGTGATGTTTTATAAATCTTATTTCTTATTTATTTTTAAATAGTAATTTCCGGTTACGACGTTACACCTGGCACGCACGCAATCACCATACTATGGACTCCTCGCCTAAGCGAGATAACGTGATGTTGTGACTGTTTTAAGCTCGCTCAAGCGAGGTGAATTAGCCTAAGCGAGGCTGAGGGCTTGGCTTGGACGAGAGTCCCTAGCTTAAGCGAGTTGATGCGAAATTCCATGTTTGTGTGTGCTTGTGTGTATGATTTGGCTACTTTATCATAGGTATAGGATGTATATGCATGTGGTGTGGTGTTTGGGCTTGAAGGACTAAGTCCAATAGGGGTCTGGGATGTGCTTGGTGGTTGGACACATGATGGGCATGGAACTAGTTGAGTTCCCGTCGGCTACTAATGGGCGAGGAAACCTTAGTATGGTGATTGCATGTGTTGGGTGCACAATGGGCAAGGAATTGTTATGTTCCCGTCGGCTACTATTGGGCGAGGAGTCCATAGTATGGTGATTGCGTGCTTGCCAGGGTCCAAGTTATGAGGCTTGGATGGTTTTACTACAGGCGAGGAGTTTGTAAGGCAGTACTATGAGCGGGATAGGCTCATAGGGTTGGACCACGAATGAGTTAGTTTCGTGGGAGCACAGGAAAGTCCCAAGACCTAGTACATGTATATGACTCATGAAGGACTATGAGATCATGGTTGGGTTATTTGAAAAACATGAAATACACTTTACGTTATTTTGGGAGGGGGACATGTTTAATTCATGTATCTGTTTTATATATAATGTGCATAGCTCACCCTTTCTCTGTGTGTGTGTGGCGATGATCGGATAATTTATTATCCGGGAGCAGATGATTTGACAGGTGGGCCAGGAGATGCTTAGACTCGGAGCGAGGGATAGCATGGGATTGTTATATATATGTTTACTATTTTAGTTTTGAGATAATTATGTAAACTTTCGGTAGCCATTTTAATTTTATATCAGTTTTATAATTATGGACTCTGGTATTTATTGCATTGTATAAAAGATTTAAATTTCCCGCGTTTTTAGGAAGTGGTTTATTAATAAATGTGGTATTTATTTTACTACCAAATTTATTTATTAAAAATTAGTAATATTCCTTAGGGATGTTACAATTACATCATAGTCAAAAAACAATTTTGAATGCTTTAAAAATAAAACTCCCAATTTTTTCCCCTGAGCTCTTCATAGCTACGCATCTCCATTAGCATATGCATCAACAAATGCTCTCGTATAACACACATGTTATACAATCATCGCACAAACACAAACAACACACAAAAGCAAATATGAGCTAACCAAATAAAGATCAGATGTAATACTAATTATATCACATTCTGACCCATGACATCCAATATATCAAAACATTAGATGTTCCAAACCACAACATGCAATAATCAAATCATATTACCACCAAGTAATATCAACGGTATGACATTCTTGTTGACATGAGAAGCCAAGGTGTTATGCTTCTTGAAGATTTGATGAAGATTGAATGAAGCTCTTTTGAACTATCTTGAAGCCATTAGCATTGGAATGGAGCCTACATTGATGAAGGAAAGGAGATTTGATGATATCCATGTTGATCAAGGCTTGAACGTGTGCTCTTCATGTAGTTACATTATTAAGAAAATGTATTTGAAGTTTGTAATTCATATTATAGACCTTGTAGCATTAATTATATGTTTTTGGCCTTAGGTGTGTCTTTTAAATCTGTTGAATGGTTTTTCAACAGGTTAAAATGTCTCTTTTAATCTGTTGAATGGTTTTTCAAAAGGTTAAAAGGTTGGTTGTAGTAGTCTTAAACTGCAACAAATTCAATCAGTTGATTTAGTTTTTAATCGACTGATTTCACTTAAGTCAAGTGAAGTCAACCGATTGATTTGAAAATCAACATGTTGAATTTCGTAATAGTTTGACTATAAAAGCTGTGATTTTCGAAAGAGAGGTATGTTGATCATTTTAGAACGCGAATTTGTTCTGGAAACTTGTGGAAACTCTCTTCTTCGTGATCATACAGTTTGCAACAGTTGAAGATTGATCTTGGATCAATTCTTGGAGCTTTTGGCTTGGTTTGAAGCTTGGAGAAAGTGGTTTGTGGTAGGCTGGGATGTGCTACCACTGAGGTTTGATCTTTTTCAGATTTTGTGTGTGTGCCTGGTGGTTTTCCAGGTCTGCAAGAGGGTTCTTGCTGTGCTAGTGTGATTCTTGTGTGATTCAAGAGTCTTTTGTGGTGTTTTTGCATATTTTGGAAGTGTAAGGGTGGATACTTTCTAAATCTTTTGAAATAGTGAAAAGTCAAGCTTAGGTTGCCTTGACAAACTGGATGTAGCTCAGGTTTGAGTGAACTAATATAAAAATCTCGTGGTGTCCTCTCTTCTCTAACCTTTCTTTCTTGCATTTTCATTTTAAAGTTTAAAGAACTTGTGCTTTAATCATCTTTTTCATGTTTTTGCATGTTTTCATACCATCTGTAGCATTGAGCATGTTTACATGATCATTTGGAACCTATCTTGATCAATCTTTTGCATTTTTTTTTGGTTTAAAACTCAAATCTGCATTTCTGCATTTTTCCCAATATTTCGGTCGATTGTTTTCCTGTTTTAATCGGTAGATTATACCAGGACAGAATCTGTTTAGTAAAATGAATCGATTAACTCTATTTTTGACCGATTGAAAGTGTACAGTTCAGTACTGTTTGCATCCTAACTTGGTGATCTAATTGATTCAATTAAAGGTAGTTTTTAGCTTTCAAAGATAGCCTAAATTTTTAACTAGCCAATTCAACCCCCCCTTCTTGGCATTTCAACCATTTCAAAACTAACAATTGGTATCTAGAGCTAGGTACTTGAAATTTGCTCAAGGAAGGTCCTAAATCTGTTTTGAACTACTTGAAATGGCTGAAAACAAGATACCCTTTGCTGAAGGTGCCTCAATTCATAGACCCTTATGTTTAGTGGCATTAATTACCAATTTTGGAAAATTAGGATGAAAATCTTTATTGAATCAACAGATTAAGGGATATGGGATGCAATCATAAATGAACCATATACTCCTAAGCATATTGTTGAAAATGTGCAGGTTGATAAACCATGGACTCAATGGAATGAGGAAGAAAGGAGGATAGCTCAATATGATTGCAATGCAAAGAATATCCCTACTTCATCTCTCAACATGGATGAGTTTTTTCGTGTTTCACAATGCAAGAGTGCCAAGGAAATGTGGGAGGTTCTTGAAGTGACTCATGAAGGAACCAATGATGTTAAGAGAGCAAGAAAGCATGCCTTGATTCAAGAGTATGAGCTATTCAAGATGAAACAAGGAGAATCCATAGCGGATGTGCAAAAGAGATTCACTCACATAGTCAACCATCTCATAGGTTTGGGTAAGGAATTTGACAAAGAAGAGTTAAACATCAAGGTGCTGAAATGTCTTGATAGATCTTGGCAACCAAAGGTCACGATCATCTCAGAAACAAGAGATCTATCCACTTTAACTACAACTGCATTGTTTGGTAAGCTTAGGGAGCATGAGATTGAGATGCAAAGGCTTAATGAGCTTGAGTCAAGTGAGAAAAAAGGTAAAGAACATAGCCTTGAAGACTAGCACCAAGAAGAATGAGGAACTCGAGGATAAGGTGGCTGAATCAAGTGAAAGTGAGAAATTGAATCTCCTTGTCAAGAGGTTTGGCAAGATCTCAAAAGGAAAGGTATCAAAGGTAATCCAAAGAGGTATACTTCCAAACACAATGAACCAAATTCTTCTAATTTTACATGTTATAACTGTGGAAAACAAGGACATATCAAAATTGAATGTCCAAATGCTAACAAAGAAAAGGAGAAGAGTGTTGATAGGAAAAAAAAGAAGAAGCCAAAGGAGAAACATGCATACATTGCATGGGAGGACAATGATGATTCAACAACAAGTAGCTCCTCACAAGATAAGAGTGAAGAAGCCAACTTGTGTCTCATGGCTGGTTATGAGTCATCCTCCTCAAGCCAAGTAAGTTCCCTAGACATAAATGACTATAATCAATTGTTCCATGATTTTGAAGAATTGCATAATGAAGCAAACAAGATTTCTGCATTAAACAATCAGTTGAAAGGCTTAAACAATTGGCTAGAAAACAGAGTTAGCCAACTGAAAAAAGAAACAACTGATTTAAAAATTGATTTTGAGCATTTAGAAATGATTTATAGTAATTCAATCGATTGTTTTAGAAATCAACCGGCTGAAATACCTTGTGAAAACTGCACAGTTTTGAAAAATCAAGTGAAATACCTTATATAGACCTGTGCAAGGTTCACAAGAGGGGAAACAAACTTAGAGGCTGTTCTTGGTTCTCAAAACTGTGTGTTGGCAAAGCTGGACTTGGTTACAATCGTTCTTTTTAAAAGAAAACCAAGAAGTTATCTAGTTTCTTTTCAAAAAGTATGTCAAGTGACATGCCATTCATTTCATGTAACTACTGTATGCAAAAAGGTCATTTTATTAAGAATTGTCATGGTAGAAAATATGATGTTCCTAAAGGGATTATGAAATGGATCCCAAAAGGATCTAGAAAGGCATAACCAAGATGGACCCAACCTATCAAAGGGTACCAAGTAATCCAAATCTGTTTTGTAGGTCATAAAAGGTGATAAGAAAGATTTGTGGTACCTTGATAGTGGCTGTTCGAGACATATGACAGGAGATAAGACCAAATTTGCAAAGTTAGAGTTAAAGGACACTAGTGCAGGAAAGGGTTTTTGCCGCGGTTATTTTGGTCATTTGGCCCCGGTTTAAGACCTGAGGCATATCTAGTCAAAGTTAAAAAGTTCACCTTTCTGCCTCGGTTCTTAGCCGAGGCATATCTCATCATTACTGCCTCGATTCTGATACCAACCAAGACATAAAATACGTTAAAAATTTAAAAAAATAATTCAGAAATGGCTGAAACCTGCAAGAACACGAGCAAGCAAAATATGTGAGCCTCACTGGAAAAAGCCTCCATCACCATTCGCAGATCTCCTTGTGTTTCAACCACCATCAACGGAAACCACCTGCAAGTGTAGCGTCTCGTTCACCCAGAACGCAACTCTGCCAGTTCGTAAAACATCACCACCTCACGCGTCTAAAATCTCGTGCCAACAACCATTCAATCAACCACTATGCGAAGTTCACCTGCACCAAAACGTGAGGAAACGCAGCAAGATGAACCCCAACCCTACAGGAAAAGCACCCAAGAAAATGGATTCAAATCGCAAAATGGAAACACAAAAAATACACCAATGTGCGGACGAAGGTGGTGCAACTGCTATTCTCGTCGGAGGAGGCGCAACGCCGGCAGTAGGTTTAGAAGGTAGGCACGACGACAGATCTATGATGGTGGGTCGCGGGACTGAACAGTGAAGATGTGATTTCGTGCACCAAAGATTGTTTTTGCGCACAATAAAGAAGATGGAACTGTTTCTCGATTTAAGGATATTTAACTCACCTTCTACCTCGGTTCAAATGAAAACTGAGGCATATCAACATCAATATATTCTGCCTCGACTCTAACACCCGAGGCCATAGAGTCCAAAAAAAAAGAAAAAAAATTATTTAGTAGGCCACTTTACTGCCTCGGGTTAGTAACAACCGAGGCATAAACTGACTTTACTGCCTCGGGTCAATAACAACCGAGGCATGAACTGACTTTACTGCCTCGGGTCTGTAACAACCGAGGCATAAAGCTTTTGTTTTAAATTCAAAAACTTCAAGTTCGTGGGAGGGGGGCAAAATTGAGAGGCTTTAGGCCTCGGGTCCCTCAGAACCGAGGCATAAGACAGGTTTATGCCTTGGGTCAACTAATAACTGAGGCATAAAGCGTTACATAAATTTTAAAACTACCATCACTTATTTATAGACCTCGTTTCTGCTATAATCGAGGCATAAAGCCCGAGTTATAAAGCCCAAAGTATACTAGTGGGAGGAAGGGTTTGTAACCTATGGAGACAACAACAAAGGAAGAATCGTTGGAAATGGAGTCATAGGCAATGGATCCTCTTTCAACATCAAGAATGTGTTGCTTGTAGAAGGACTCAAACACAATTTGATAAGTATAAGTCAACTATGTGATAAAGGCTTTAAAGTCATGTTTGAACCAAATAGTTGTTTGATATATGATGCACATGGTAGTATTGTTTTGATAGGCAAAAGAGTCAATAATATATATCTACTTGACTTGCATCATGCATCATTTAGCATCCATTGTTTGCTTATAAAAGAGGATGATACTTGGTTGTGGCATAGAAGACTTTGTCACAAACACATGCAACATTTCAATCGGCTAAATAGAATGTGTGAAGCATGTCAAAAGGGAAAACAGACCAAGGTCTCTTTTAAACCCAAAAATGTTGTTTCAACTGAAAGACCTTTAGAGATGCTTCACATGGATCTATTTGGTCCATCTCGAATCATGAGCCTTGGTGGCAATCTTTATGCATTAGTCATTGTTGATGATTTCTCTAGGTACACATGGACTTTGTTTTGAGCTGCCAAAATTGACACTTTTCATGCCTTTAAAAGACTTGCCAAGATGCTTGAAAATGAAAAGAGTTCCAAGATAGTGTCTATTTGAAGTGACCATGGTGGGGAATTCCAAAATGAAAAGTTTGAACACTTTTATGAAAAGAATGACATTAAGCATAATTTTTCTGCACCAAGAACCCCACAACAAAATGGTGTTGTTGAAAGAAAAAACAAGTCACTTGAGGAACTAGTTAGAACTATGTTGAATGAAAACTCACTACCTAAGTACTTTTGGGCTGATGCAGTCAACACTGCTTGCTATGTTTTAAATAGAGTGTTGATTAGGCCAATTTTTAAGAAAACCCCCTATGAGCTTTTCAAAGGGAGGAGGGTTGTTTTAAGTCACCTAAAAGTATTTGGATGTAAGTGCTTCATCTTAAATAATCGCAAAGAAAGTCTTGGCAAATTTGATGCAAAAATGGATGAAGGTGTTTTTCTAGGCTATGCTACACAAGTTCATGCATATAAAGTCTATAATAAGAGATTGATGACTGTTGAAGAGTCTATGCATGTTGTATTTGATGAAACTAACCCAAAGTTGCAAGATCAAGTGTCAAAGAATGCAGATGAGGAAGATCTACTACAGGAGCAGATTTCTGCTGTAGAAAAACCCTTTACTGCAGGAAATCAATCGGCTGAAAAGGAAAAACAGTTGACTGAAAAAGCTGCAGACAACAACTTGCCCAAGGATTGGATCCAGCCTAGAGGTTTATCAAAGGACAACATAATAGGTGATATAAAAAGGGACTATCTACTAGACGTAGGATTGTATTTAGTGAACATGTTGCTTTTGTATCTCAAATTGAACCTAAGAATGTGAATGATGCTTTGAATGATAGTAATTAGATTGTTGCTATGCAAGATGAACTCAATCAATTCACAAGAAATGATGTGTGGTTTCTAGTGTCTAAAACTGATGATATGAATATAATTGGAACCAAATGGGTTTTTAGAAACAAAATGGATGAAGATGGTAATATAGTAAGAAACAAAGCTAGACTAGTTGCTACAGGTTACAATCAAGAAGGCATAGATTTTGATGAAACTTATGCACCTATAGCTAGGCTAGAAGCTGTGAGATTACTCTTAGCACATGCTTGCATGTGTAACTTTAAATTGCCTCAAATGGATGTGAAAAGTGCATTCTTGAATGGTTTCCTAAATGAAGAAGTGTATGTATCGCAACCTCCTAGATTTGAGGATCATTTCTATCCTAACCATGTTTTCAAATTGAAAAAGACCTTATATGGTTTGAAACAAGCACCAAGACAATGGTATGAAAGGCTAAGCAATTTTCTCTTATCAAAAGGATATGCTAGAGGTGTAGTGGATAAAACACTCTTCATTAGAAAACATGATAATGATGTTATACTTGTTCAAGTGTATGTTGATGATATCATCTTTGGTTCAAATAACAACACATTGTGTGAAGAGTTTGTTGCAGTTGTGCAGGGAGAATTTGAGATGTCCATGATGGGTGAGCTTAACTACTTTCAAGGGCTGCAAGTCAAGCAACTCAAGCATGGAACATTTTTAAATCAATCAAAATACCGTTTTAACTTGTAGAAAAAGTTCAAAATGGAGGATTGCAAGGAAGCTGCCACTCCAATTGCAACATTTTAAAACATTCTAAAACCAAGAATCCAATACAACATTCTAAAACCAAGCATATAGAGATTAGGCATCATTCCATTCATGATCATGTACAAAAGGGAGATTATGAAATCAATTTTGTTAAAACTGAAAATCAATTGGCGAATTTGTTTACAAAATCATTGGCTAGAGATAGGTTTAACAAGCTAAGAACTGAACTAGGTATATTAGACATCAAGAATGTGGTCTGATGTGTTTGTAGCATGTTAATCTTATATATTCATGAATTGGTTTCATAAAAATCTACTACTGTATGCAAAAGTAGAAAATTGTCATATTCAACCTATTGATTTTGCATTTCAACATGTTGATGTCACTTAAATCTGCCTCTGTTTGCAAAAACATGATCTGTCAACCTGTTGATTTTGTATTTCAACATGTTTATTTCACTTAAACTGTCACTGTATGCTGAAAAATTGATCTGCTATGATTTTTAATCTGATGTTTTCACAATTTAGTATGTTGATTTCATTAAAACTGAATCTAGAAAAATGAAGTTAAATTTTACGATTTTCAATCGATTGATTTTCAAAATCAGTTAGTTGATTTCACTTAACCAGATTTTGTTTTTTAATCTCTGATGCTTTGATGCTGTTTTAATCGACTGATTCTATTTTTCAACGTGTTGATTTTACTTAAATTGTACATTTACTCACAAATTGAATTGTTAAGCTGACCCAGTCAAAGAAAACATCTTTTTGTCAGGTACTCTCTGCTCTTAACTGCCCATTTCATCAGCCATGTGTTACTTTGACTAATTTGTTTGACCAAAAAGCATTTTAGTGTACAATTCCAATGTGCATGCAGCTCACATGATTTGAGCTGATTGATTCACTCATAAAAAACACATTGAAAACATCATGAATGCATGAGATATGTTTTGGATTGCATTAAACTGATTTGGGTAACCTAAAACGAATTAATTAGAAAAATCTGCACCATTTAATCAACTATTTTTGAAAATCAGATTGTTCAATTATAAATACTGCACTTGTATTGCTACATTTGCATCATACTTCTCTTAGAAACAGCCATACCAACACTCATCATGCCTCGTCGTTCCCAAAGGGCTAACCAATCTGATGATGAGCATTCCACTCCTCCTACCCCAAGGTCTCCAAATCACGAATGCCATGGAAGGATTGAAGCATGTTTTGAGGATCATGAGGACAACATTCAAGTGTTCCTCATTGAGATGAATAGGAAACAGATCAACATTCCTAAGGTGCTGAGGTTTTCATGGCTAAGGGCTGAAGGTTTTGAGAGCCTATTCCAACAACTAAAGCATCAAAATTTGAAATGTTTCCTTGAACTTTCAGGGAAAATCTATCCAGACTTGGTGAAGGTGAAGTTCCAATCAAGATAAAAGAGCTACAACGTTGTATGTGTAAGTTATGCTTTAGCAAGTTGTAACAATCTATTGATTTCTATATGTAAATAATTGATGTTGGAGTCCATGCTCAAGATTTATGGCACATGTTTCATAAGATTAATAGATAACCACGATAGTTTTGCTAGTAGAGAGTTTCAGTAAATGTACCAGACTACTTTCAAAGCAGATCCTTCCTTCTCTATTTGACCATTATCTTCACTGTTTCTTTTCTGCTTGTACCGTGATGACCCATACTTTGGACATTTTTTCAAATCTTCAAATTCTTTTCTGTATAATATGCAATCATTAGGACATGCGTGTATCCTTTTATACTCCATACCCATCGGACAAAGAATTTTCTTGGCGTCATAGTTTCGAGTGGGTAGAGTATTTCCTTCGGGAAGCATTTCATTCAAGAGCACGAGCAATTCTGTGAAGCTTTTATCTGTCCAACTGTTGGTCGCTTTCAAATTCACAAGTCTTAAAACCGCTGATAATCGCGTGAACTTAGTTGAACCAACATACAACGGAGTTTCCGCATCAGCAGACATCGTCTCATACACATGCGCTTGTGCAAAAGCTTCTGCACCAACATCCCGTATCATGTCCTCCATATTGTCTTCTTCTACTTCTACTTGCTCTTCAAATTGCTCTTCCCGTCGCTTTTCCCGTCGCTCTTCCTATCGCTCTTTCATGGAGGAATTAGCAAGATATTCAGTCCGAGAAACAGTTGGAATGTGTATTAATTCGTCGTGCCATGTCCATATTGTATAACTTCTAAGGAAACCATCACAAATAAGATGTTCCCTAACTTGAGTTGCATTCAATTTTCTTCCATTCAGACAATTGACACAAGGACATCTGAACTTCACCTCATCATCACTTCTCCCCTCATAACGTTGCGCAAATTTTATAAATTCCTCTACTCCATTCTCATACTCAATGCTAATACGTGGTAAATTAATCCAATCTCGATCCATACTGAAATTGCGTGATTAATTTCAGTAATCTTTGAATCAATGCTCATGTCGTAATGAAGGTGTGACCCTATCGCATTTAAGAAGATTCACTTTCTTTATTTTATTGGTACATATTACTTTTAAAATACAAATCTTAAATTTCACGAAATTTTGCCAGCATTTCGCATTGGCCTTCAGGATACACGAAATGAAAGTGATTATAAACCACAATCAAATATGCACCCGAAGATCAATACAAAACACAATTGACAAATATTCATGAATTTTAAGATCTTTATTTTAAAATATATATATATATATATATGCACTAATAAATTACTAGAAAGTGATTAATCTTCTTAAACTGTCCAATCGGACAATTCAAGATTCAATACATTTAAATTATTAGTATTGTATCCCCTTATATCTAATTTAAAAAA
>Ga0214545_1011203_pt1 | contig 12513 bp, 10 predicted proteins | sample CNSS4metaG_FD_160064 | JGI IMG/M metagenome (GOLD analysis project Ga0214545, IMG submission 160064) | Root nodule microbial communities from cowpea collected in UCLA plant growth center, Los Angeles, California, USA - CNSS4 | ecosystem: Host-associated > Plants > Roots > Nodule | place: USA... | reverse complement strand
AGTAGTACAGAGTTTATTAGTTTAGTTTAAGTGTATAAGTGATATATTTTTATAGTCATACCTTTTGTAAGACTGTATTAATATATTGGGTACACTGGATTATCTGTTTTGGAACTATGATGAAACTTCCTATTTTTATTAGTTTTAAGCTGCTGAAATTGGGATGTTACAAACTTGTAAACTATTTAAAAATTATTAATCCCTCCACATTATTTAAGTTCAATATTGAACGTGTCGTTATTATCTCTTTTTAGTTTTAATGAAGCAAATAGTGGAGACAATTCATGTTAAAAATAGTACAAATATTGTATACAAATATCTTTGGTTAAGAAAACCAGGGTTTAACAAAAATAATGTACTCACGTTAAAAATGTATTACGAAGGGGGTGCTTAACTAATAATCACTAACAAACTATACTAATTATTCGAATTTAAATTCAAATATTCAAAACAACTATCTTATCACCGAATTCAACATTGTGTTGAGTTAATTCAAATCTTGTGGTATTTGCAATTAATAAACCTCACCTACTTATCTCTATCTTCATTAGAAGGGAAGTCTTAAAATGAATTGTTCTTTCACTTTATTATGTCAAATTACCAAAGCTCATATTAGTTGAAAAAATGAGTTGTTCAAACAAGTAATCTTTACTTTTCATTAATAATGAGAGAAGAGTAATTGATAACGAGGAGTAAGATTGAAAGTCCACTTTCGGTAATTACATGCATAAAATTCATAATGAATGTCATTATTTTAATTGTTATTCACAAATCCTACTAATTTGAAAAAAAAAGATGACTAAGACATAATATATATATATATATATATATATATATATATATTCTCTCACTTTTCTTTCTTCCTCTTTTTTACGTCATCATCCCAATATTTTCTTATTTTTTTTAAAGAGTTTTATGTAAAACAAATTAGAGTTAGATATAATTTTGATCCATTAATTTTCAGTTAATTTTGAAATTAATCTATTTCGAAACTTAGACTAATTTAGTACTCCATTTTTCAAAATACGTAAATTTAGTCCATTTTAATTAAATTTTGTTATGTTTATTTGATGTTTGGTATGCATTTCAAAATTGTATTTGAGTTGTTTTTACTGTTTGACATATTTTTGCTTTAATGTTAAGTCAAATATTATTATGAAACGTGTTTGAAATGTCAAATAAACTTACAAAAAATTTAATTAAAAAATGGTTAAGTCCACATATTTCGAAAGATAAATGGCTAAATTGATCTAAAATTTTAGAATGGACTAATTTTAAAATTCGTTAAAAGTTAAGGGACCAAAACATATTTAATCCGATAAATTATTACATTTTACAGTTTAAAACTATTTACATTAAATATAATTTTGTTCCAATAACTATAAGTTGAATAGACATTATTATTAGTGTTACGGTATTTAAGATATACTTTGTTTTAAAGTCTAGACTTAGACTTGACTTAGTAATGATTTTGTCCTAAAAAACTTTTCAATAGTTAGTCGAAGATGCTCTCCTAAGATGTATGCGACATTTTCTGGTTACACGAGAACTAGTCTTAAAGCCTAATTAAAATGTTTAGATGATTTGGGTATTTTGAACATTACATGATTTGGTGTATAATATTCTTATTTTAATCCTAAAACCAGCACTTTTTAACATAAAAAAAATAATAATTGACTCTGAAAAATTCTTATTCTTTGTTTTTATTATTCATCATGTGGTCCATGGAGTATAGCAATAGAGAAATACCAAAGACGTGAGGGAAAGAAGAAGAATGACAACTTGGTGTCAATAATATCTTTATAAGAAAAAAGTACCCACGAACTTGTTGACCAAACGAATGTAATCATCATTTAATTATATTTCCAAATTAGAATAATAAAAAATATTTTTTGACTACTAACCATTTTTTCTTATAATTTTAGATATCATTTTTCTAAATAAATTTTTATATATTTTTTTATTCTTAATATTCAAAAATCAGTTAAAAATGATACATTATATTATAAAAAAAATTATCAAAATTTAATAATCAAAATATCATTTCCCTTGTAATAATACGGTTGAAACATAACTCAAATAACATTATTTCATTATTTCATCCACCAATAATCTTAACCATGCACTAAGAATCATAGCTTTGGAAGTTGAAGCTTCCATGGTCAACATCGTGAAAGTCAAGCAATTCATTTGATTTGATATTTCCTTCAGGAATCTTTAATGTTTTCTTAAATTATATTTATATTTGCATATTTTTAAACCATATTATCCACCAAATGATGTCTTTTTTTAAAGAAAAATATGATAAAATCACACCGTTAAAAAAAATCTCAGTATTATATTATATACTTAACATCTGATAAAATTTATACTATCATCCTAATATTTTCGACAATACAGTAAAATAATGCAAATTTTATCAAAATAGACAAATTAAAAAAAAAAACAAAACAAAACTTGATTATATCATAACACATTGACTTACGTTTTTCTTATATACGGTACCATTTCCTTAACTTATGTTCCCATCTACATGAAAAGTTGTAAAGAAAATTTAGTAATTTCTCTTCAAATACTCATGATACTGTGAGAAGAAAAAGAAAAGTTAAATATATTTTTAGTTTATTAATTTTGTTTCGTCAATTTTAGAATTAGTTAATTTCAAAATTTTAAATCAATTTAGTTTTTTATTTCAAAATATATGAATTTAATCTTTTTAATCAAATTGTGTTAAATTTATTTGACATTTCAAACATGTTTCATAATAGTATTTAACTTAATATCAAAACAAAAATATGTCAAATAATATACATAACTTAAATACAATCCTGAAATACGTACAAAATACTAAATAAATTTAATAAAATTTAATTATAATAACACGTATTTTAAAAGATAAAAATTTAAATTGGTCTAAAATTTTAAAATAAACGGAAAATTTATTTACTCATTTTGCTTTTGAGGTTTTTTTTGTGTCTATTTATATAAAGGTGTTGAACAGAGGAACGATAATATAATAATGGCTTTGAAGACAATTGAGGCAAATTGCCGTGTTTGACTGACTCAACATTATCATCATTAAAAGAATATTATTTATTCAAGTTAGGACAACTGCATTCAAAATATCGCAGACCAGTTGTTTTTACGTACAAAGAAATTACCATATTTATTTTTCTTATCATTTTATATTTAAATAAATGAAAATTCCATTATTGTCTACATTTACATTTATTTTACTTAACTATATGGGTTGCGGAAGGAGCATGAAACGTTGCATTGAGAGGACTCATGACCGAATAGCATAGTCAACTGTATAGTTAGTGCTGCCACCTCGGAAATCGCGATTAACAACGTTGTTCTCATGTCCTTTTTCTCCAGGTTGTGCCCCTGTTTGTGCGAGGGTGGCGCAACCTCCGGCGACGGCGGCGACCACCCCGACGATCCCAGCGGGCCGGGGGACTCCTTGGACCTGATTTTCGATCTCCACACTCTCCAACTCGCTACCAACTTCTTCAGCAACCTCAACCAGCTAGGTCATGGAGGCTTTGGCCCTGTCTTCAAGGTACCAAACTACTTTCTCCTCCACAAATTTCAAAACTTCAATTTGTTGCTTCACCAAAATAAAATTTGCTCATTGAGTCCTAGATTCTTGACATTTTAATAACAATTATACGTGCTGGTATAGTAGATTTGTGATTTTAGTTCTCTGATTCCAATTCTCAAATTAGGATTTTGTTAGCTCAATCACAAGCCAGTGGCTGATCAGCAAATTCCAACCTGTGTAAAAATTAAATTCACATAATTGCGATCTTACAATGTTAAAATCTCTATTAACTGTGGAGGAAGATCTTGTTGGCACACGTGGGACCAAGGAAATAAAATAGTTACTAATTTGTCAAATCTCAATAATATATAAATACAATTCACAAACCAAAATACAAGTGATTTACAAAAAATTCCACCTTCAAATCAATTCCAAAAATATTCAGTAATTATTTTTCTCACCAGGTTATGTCCCTCGGAGAAAAAAAGTCAATGCACAAATCATATAGTGGGATGAAAAACCGATTAAAATCTCACTGTACTACTAAAATATAAGAAAAATGTACTGAATAAATCATGTTTTCAATCAAATATAACTACATATATAATTTTAAAATAGTTGCACAAGGCAATGATTTTATTATGGTAATTTATGATTATAAAGAATGTTTTCAGTTTGGTTGCATTCTAGTTCTGGTGAAATTCTTAAAAATTATGAATTCCTATAAAATAGTCGTTTTAGATTGTAGTTACTGAATGACCAAATATCAGTTATGAGACAGTAGTCCTTATTGTTGAAATTTCAGGGCTAAAACGACTCTGGTCATTTAATAAGTTTATAGACTAAAAGGACGTTTTTTTCTTGATTAGGAAGCAAATTAACCTGTAAGATTACTGAAGTATTATTTCAAGTCAATTTCTAACTATACCCTTTTTCCAATTTTTTTTGGAGAAGGAAGATTTACGTAATTAATTATATTTTGCATGCTGTGTGCAGGGAATGATGCCAAATGGTCAAGAAGTGGCGGTTAAGAAGCTGTCACTGGAATCAAGACAAGGAGTTAAAGAATTCACCAACGAAGTCATGCTATTACTCAGAATTCAGCACAAGAACTTGGTTACATTACTTGGTTGTTGTGCAGAAGGGCCTGAAAAGATGCTTGTCTATGAGTATCTACCTAACAAAAGTCTTGATCACTTTCTCTTTGGTATTGAAAAGAGATGTTTCTTCATCTATTTATTTACATTTGTTTTGTGGTTGTTTGTGGAAAATGATTGACAAAAGTTGCAAGACAATTTTTTTCAGATAAGAGGAAGTCTTCATCTTTGGACTGGGCAAAACGATTCAGAATAGTTACTGGTGTGGCAAGAGGACTTCTCTACCTGCATGAAGAGGCACCAGAAAGAATCATACACAGGGACATTAAAGCTAGTAACATATTGTTGGATGACAAGTTAATTCCGAAAATTTCAGACTTTGGTTTGGCAAGGCTGTTTCCTGGGGAGGACAGTCACGTGCACACATTTAAGATTTCCGGTACACAGTGAGTAGACTCTTCCCTGCTTGGTGCTTGTTATTCAGAAGTTGGTATCCTTACACTTTATATTTGATGAATGCAGTGGTTACATGGCTCCTGAATATGCATTGCGAGGATATCTGTCAGTGAAGACGGATGTTTTCAGTTATGGAGTCCTGGTGTTGGAAATAGTTAGTGGGAGAAAAAACCAAGATATGCGACTTGGACAAGAAAAAGCAGATCTTTTGAGCTATGTAAGTTGATCAGATTGCAGACATTAATGCAAATTTAGTATGGACAACTTATGCTCATGGACTTAGATTCTTGTTATAAATTAACTTAAGTATATTTTTACATTGAAAAATGCATATTTTCTAAGCTTGTGCTGAGGATTTTAAGAAAATGAAAACTGCTGCGTCATTACATTAGTAATGATGCTTGTTCTTGATATTCACTTATATTCTGAATTAATTCTGTGACACAACTGCTTCCATAACATGTCTTTCTCGGCTACCATGTATGGCTGTTTAAGGGTGAAACTTGGGATAATGTAAGCTGGGTTGGTCACAACACTAGTCACAAATTAAGCTCTCCCCCAACATGGATTGAGATAGCATAGATTTAACCCTTTCTACCTTGAATCCAGAAAGTTTAGTCATGTGCACTAGAACACTCTTGTGTTAAAATTTATTTCACAAAAACGTGTTCAATGATCAAGGTACACATTTCAAATGAGTTTGAGGTATGGATAAAGGTCACATGCCGGTAATCCCTACTTTTTTTTTCTTGATAAGCCAATATTTCCTTTTACCAACTTTTGTCGGGGAAGTGATTGTGATTATGATCATATTTCATTTGACGTTGATTTGTTTGCCAGCTTTGCTATTTTTTGATCATGTATTATGATCCAATGACATTGGGAACCACTTGTTATGGGTTCTAACCTCAGTGTGACTACTGTACACACAAAAAAGACGTTGTTGATATCTGCAATCGTATGATATGGTTTATGTCTTTGCTGGTAAACTGTAAATTTTTTGTATTGAAATGGCATCAGAGCATCTAACATGAAACTCTTTCTGGTCAAAGGGAATTAACATGAATTTCAAAACATAAACTTAAACCAATCATTAAGAAAAATAATGTGACGATTTCATTCACACTTGTTCGTTTTCTTCATTGAATTTTGTAGGCATGGTCGCTTTATCAAGGAGGGAGACTAATGGAATTGATTGATCCAACCCTCGGCAAATACAATGGTGATGAGGCAGCAATGTGCATCCAGCTAGGTTTGTTGTGCTGCCAAGCAAGCATAATTGAAAGACCTGACATGAATGCTGTTCATCTCATGCTCTCAAGTGATTCCTTCACTTTGCCAAGACCAGGTAAACCGGGAATTCAAGGTCGTACAGGACGTTGGACTACAACTACATCTGCTTTGACCAATACCAATGCTAGTAACACTACTAGGGCCTCAGGTGGTAGTGGTAGTTTTGTAGACGATTATTCTAGAAATTCTATATCTACCTCTTCTTTTGATGAAGGCAGATGACATTCCATCCATAATGTATAGGGTGCAAGCTCTATGTAGGGTATTCTTTTTGTATTACTGTAGTTATCTTAATAGAGGAATGCTTTGATGACAAACAAAATTCGACATAGTTGATTCTTCACCGTATTTTATTTAGAAAGATAAATGTCACTTCAATAATATTTACATATATATTTTTTTTTATCAGCAATAATCTTTACATGTCGAAAGGATTAGAACTATTATTCGGAGGAGATATGCTTGGTGGTGTAAAAAAACGAGAAATAGTTTGGGGTATTTGAGAACATATAAGGATTGAGGCGTTTATGCTTTGCTGCATCAACGATACTCTTGTACGGAGTTTCTATCTGGCTAGAAAATAATTTGATAACAAACATGAGTATCTTCAGTCGTAGAAAATTAAAGGGTTTATGTGATTGTTGAACTAATTTAGAATGTAATTGCAGCGTAATATTAATCTCCTTTTTTTTTAGAAACATTTTTGGTCTTAGAGTTTCAGTCCTTTAAAGTCACGGGAAAATAGAAGTGCTAACTAAATCGAGAGACAACTCATACTAAAGAGAAAATAAGAGAACATGCACAGACATGGTATAATTGAAAATCATACGGAAATTAATTTTTACGTTGGAGATCTATATACTACAAACCTACACCAGCCCATTGGCATCCCTACATTCACATAATTATATAAAACTTATTATTAATTAATGTATATAAATGGAATAAATTAAACTTAATTTGTTTTTCTTGTTTATCATCAGTAAGCTTCAAGCAAAACGAAAACCGATTCACCTCCATTTTAGAACCAAAAACCGATTGACAAAATCTTAGAAATAAGGGAATCATTTGGATTTAATTAGAAAATATATCAAATTCTACATTGATAAACCAGGAAACAGTATTTTCTAAAATCCCTAATGGAAATTCGGAAATAAAACCAACTCAACAAAACCAGCATCCACCATGGGTAATGTAATTCAGGAGGAACAAATTCAAAGCCTACAAATAGAACCTAAGCCTCGGTTGTAGGATATTCAAATACAACATCTTTGCCTGAAAACTTCCTGTATACTGCAGCAAAAGTCTCCAACTTGTACTCAGTGTTGTTTCTCTCCTTGGGGTCCAAAAACACCTATCCAGAAGAGAAGAATTTAAGCATTTAGTATTTATTTTCTGATATTACATTCATATGCTCACAATAGCATGGTTAACTACATATATGATTAAACACAAAAAGAATAACTTCAGAGTTCTTTGTGTATAAACTTTACCTTCATAATCTTGGAACCATCAATTCTATACCTAACACGCTTTCCAACAATCTCAGCAGGTAACACAATATCCTCCAGCATTGCCTCATGCACAGCAGTGAGTGTGCGGCTGCGAGGACGCTGAACAGCAGAACCTTTCTTTGGTGGCCTCAATATCCTCCTGGTGGCAATCAGGACTACATCCTACAAGATTAAAAGTCATTAACATATAATAAATGAAGTATCACACATTTCAAATAACACGAACTACAGATGCCTATTAAAAGGATATGCCTTTAAAGGGTAGATGATTTTCATAGCTAATTTTATCATGTTATCTCATTAACTGCACAGCAACTTAATTTAAGCTATATAGGTCACTAAAACAGTTCAATACAAAGAGAAAAGCAACTGAGGACCAGGAGAATTAAGAGATATTGCAAAAAAATGAAGACAATTGACAACAGATGTTATGGATAACAAGAATAATTTTTAATCTATTGAATTCATAGTCATATGTATGATAAATGGAAAAGGATCTGCCTACCTTCCCGCTAAACTTTTTCTCAAGTTCTCTCACAAGCCTGACATGGATCTTCCTGAATCCCTTCCTTAATCTGTAGGGGACATGAATAACCACAGCCTTGCGGTTCCCAGAAACATCTATTTGGCTGTAGAATATGAAAAATTATAGTCAATAATAATAGACAAGCAAGAAATACATTATCTGCCAACGAACAACCATTAAAACACATTCTTACACAGCTGAATTTATGTATAAATCTTTCAGGTCACTTTTCAGCTCATTGTTAGTATTCTCAAGGTCAAAGAAGGCCTGCAAACACAAATTTTGAACAAAGAAGATTTAAGCATTGCACTTGAAACTGATTATCAGCTCCAGCATACAGCATCAAACACAGTGTAAAGAACAAAAATAAACCTGTCCGACTGATTCCTCAAATTCAGTTGGCTCAGCATCCTTATCTTTGTGGATTTTCTTCCTTGATGTGTACATCTTGACAACTGTAAACAAACAACAGAATAAGATAAATGTTGTAGATTAAGCTTCATAAAATGAAAGTTTAACACTTAAACATCTCACAACAAGCACAGTCTAATCATCAACGAATAGATTAATTAAAACTGTATCAGATGCTACACTGGTCTAAAATAATGAAGAACAAGTTATTAATCCCATTCACATCTCATCAGTTTTCATCAACACACTGCCCAGATTACAGAACATATTCAGCACGAATAAGCCAAATATTCTCGGCATTGTGAAGATAACAACAACCTCAGCGATACAACAATCGTCCACTTTTCCTCATCGATTAACCGATTTTAAAACTCAACATTGGCCAGAAAGTTCAGTGGTATACTTCTCTCATTGAAACAATATATATCATGAAGATGAGAAAAACTCTACCAATGAACAACTGGATAAATACAAAATAAAAGAAATATAACGATTATCATCACCACCAGGTAATGCTGAAGGCGCAACATGCAGAATCTTACTAAAAGAAATACAAATAAAAATATATATAAAAAAGACCTTTTTTTTCTTAAAGTCAGTTCCCCATTATCCAAACAATACAAAACAGAATCATCGATAGAATTTCCATAGCAGCAATTACGCAAATGAACAAAAATTACACAAATTGTAAAAATGAGAACTTGTATTCTGTTCCGGCCGATTTTGGTGAAGAATTTGCAGAGTGACTCAAATTCTAAAAGGGTGTAAGAATCCTACCTCAGCCAAGAAGATGAAAGCCACCGAGTGCGAGTGCCGCTGCAGAAGAGTGAGTTTCTGCTCTGTTTTCGCTGCAGTGAAACCCTAAAGTGAGTGATTAAATTTAGTATATAAAGATTTAATGAGCGACTCAGATCGAGTGTTTAGCACACATGGACGGTTCCGATTCCGTGAAAGAAACAATGGATCCTAGCCGTTCGATTAATTAATTTTTCTCTTTTTACTATTTTTTTAATGTAAGTAAAAAAAAAAAATAGTTTTTTCAGGAACACTGTAAATCCAGTAATATATTTGCGGATTTAGTGTGAGTTTTAAATTCACTTTTATAAAACTACGGTAACCAGGGCAAAAGTGATATCATATGATTTTTTTTTTCTTTGTAATATATGCAGTGTTTGAATTTTAGTAAAGTATTTCTTTGTATATTACAAATTTCTTTAAGAGAGATAATTATATTTTAAAAATATCTAATATAATTATATATTTAATATTTAAATTCAATAATATTGGTTAAACTGGAAATTTTCGTAGCGATTAACCCACACACTTTTGATGATTTATCTAGAAGAGTTTTGAAAAATTAGTATATTTGGTTGTACATTATGGTATTAATTGACTGTCTAGATTTTAAATTGAAAAAACTTCAAGGAAACTTTGTATTGAATAATAAAATTATATCAATATTTAAATAAATTCATCAACCACCATACGAGATCAAGGAAACGTAGGAAGACCGAACAGAAAGAAGAATATGAGAAAACACCTTTCAGTTGTTTTTATTTTTTGTAAGAAATTAGATTTTAAAAGTTTATGATTCATAGTTGTTTGCAATTTTTCGCTTTCTTCTCGATGAATCATCTGTTCCATCAAAGTCGGCGGTGGCTGCACTCTGACTTGTACTGAAAAAGGAATCTTCCGATCAAGGTTTGAAAAAATGGTTACTTTGAAATGTCCATAAAATTTGCATATATTCCCTTCCAGCTGTAGCCCTAGATTCAAATTCAAGTCTTGACTCTTGAAGCACATTTATGAAATTTATGAAATCTTTGATAGTGTTATGGTTTTGCACTCAAATTTTTCATTTTTTTATACTATGGGTTTGTGAATATCAACCCCTTTCAACTTTCCAACTCATTAGGAAAATGCACTCATCACACTATTCACTTCAGAGAAGTTAAATCTGCAAAACAGAAATATATCCAGATGTACTTTAAATTATGAAACAATTACTCTTTACATTTATATTGGTAGCTAAGTTATTCAACAATTGATTATCTATCTAATAGCAAGCACTAAATATGAAAGAAAGTTTGTGAGGGGTTTTGAAAGAGTGCTCTAAAATCTAAAATTTTCTTCTTTATATGTTCATAAATTGCCATAATTCATCATTTGTACTGCATTCAGATTCCATATTTAGCGAGTTGGTTTCTGTTATCACTGGGAGTTCCAGATTCTCAGCATCCATTGTGGCTCCCAGGTTGAATGAATCCATGTCATAGGCACTGTTATCTATGTTGTAGCCATCATATGAACAGGTGCCAAAATCATAGGTGTCTAGGGCCTGGAATTGATTTGTAGTGCACCACCCCAAAGGCTGAGTCATATATTGGATATTTACTGATTCTGAATTGGAAATGCTTGAACCATTGTTGTGTTCAGAGTCTGAGTTCTGCTCATGCTGATTCAAATGATTGAGACCTCGCTGGCAAGTGATTTGTGTTTCTGGTGTTGTCTCAATCCGAAATGATGAATAATGAGAACCACCATCAAAAGGCATAGGAATTTCTTGGTCTTGGAGTGACATGGCTGAAGGAGATGATTCTTGTGCTTTAAGAACACATCTTGTCATCTGTAGACCCTTGAAAAATTCTACAAATCCTGTTGTTCTCTGTGTCTCATATTTCATATATCTTGCTTGTTTCTGAATCCTTGTTCTCCAATAGTTCTTTATTTCATTGTCTGTTCTGCCTGGCAGCTGTTGTGCAATTTTTGACCACCTACAACAATCACATAAGTGGGAATAAGAATCCAAAGAAAGGATATTATTCTGAAATTGACTAGCACATGGATAGTGGTGGCCCTTTTGCTTCTTTCTCAACAATAAAAAGCGTTTGAATAAGCACAGTTTCACAAAGACAAGTAAATATGAGATATGCACCTGTTACCCCACTTTGAGTGGAGTTCAAAAATCAATAGCTGCTCCTCTGAGGTTAAATTGCCTCGTTTAACATCTGGCTTTAGATAATTTAGCCACCTTAATCTGCAACTCTTTCCTGTTCTCCTTAATCCTTGAGAAAATTTAGTCATCACAGAAGATAAAGAAAGTAATCAGAATTAGCATGCAAATTATTCATATAAAAAATACCAAATAGAGTTCCACCAACAAGGTTTCTTTTCATTCTTATCTTGGATTACCTGAACGTGTAGCAAGCAAATTCCATCTCCCTTCTCCATGATTGGCAATGTAATTGCCAAGAAGATCATCCTCTTCAACACTCCATGGTCCTCTTCTAAGTTCATTATCTTCTTCACTGATGCTCTTTAATCCAAGTGTGAGTCTAAGTCCCACATTGACCAGAAATGAGAAAATAGAGCACTATATAAGAATAAAGACCCATAAACCCATTGCCTTAAGGTTTTGGGTTGAGAGTGGTGTCAGTGTCTTATGTGGTTAGGCTCAGATCTCATTGGTGTTGTCTCCCCAGTGAAAACCCCTCCTTATAAACCTAACAAGTGGTATCAGAGCCGATGGTTAATACCGGCTCAAAACGAGTGCAGTACCAGTATGGTCCTAGTATCGAAAGTCTTCCTGGCAAGAGTCCCAGATAAGGGTTCCAGGTAAAGCGTGTCCCGTTAAGAATAACGGCGGTACAGAAAAAGGGCAGAAAAGGAGTA
>Ga0214545_1011201_pt1 | contig 12516 bp, 4 predicted proteins | sample CNSS4metaG_FD_160064 | JGI IMG/M metagenome (GOLD analysis project Ga0214545, IMG submission 160064) | Root nodule microbial communities from cowpea collected in UCLA plant growth center, Los Angeles, California, USA - CNSS4 | ecosystem: Host-associated > Plants > Roots > Nodule | place: USA... | reverse complement strand
GCTCTTTTGTCTCTCATTTTTGTAACCTTATTTGACCTAGTTTCTAGAAGCTAGGGTTAGGTTTTTGTAGAGACATCGTTAGCTATCTTTTATTTGCTTAGAGGCCCCTAAACTCTTCTATATAAGGGGTGCTCCTAGACATGTAAAAGGGTTAAACATTTTGAAGTAAAAACACTCTTGTGTCTCAACCATTTTGAGAGTTTCCTCCCTTGGGAGTGAATACTTTTAAGCCTTATCTTGCATAGCAAGTGGCGGCACACATCCACTCATCTTCAAGGTTGCCATGGCTTCTAGCCTAGTCTTGTAGTGGCGTGCTTGTCACATTTTTACCATTTCTTTCCTTTCCATTTTATGTTTTCTTCTTCCTTTAATTGTTCTTGGTTTTCTATGGTTTATGTGCTTTCCATTTCTTTTTTGTTTTGAATCAATCCATCATCTTCTTCTCTTGAGCTTTGTGAAAGGAGCCTTCACATCTAGATAGCTTGCTATCTCAATGTCCAGTGGGGATTTCACTTAGCTTTCTTAATCAACTTACACCATATTCAATAATCTTAAAAGAAAACAAGATAATCCTTCATCAGGTATCATAATATCGTACCCGCGGGTACCCATTACTCGCAAAAAAATTAAAATTAAAATTTAATTTATATTTTATTAAGTTAAATTTAGTTAAAATTAAAATTAACATTATATTTTATTATGTCAAATTTAATTATAATTATAATTCAATTTAATTTATATTTTATTTTTATAATTTTATATTAAAAAATTTATAAAATTTATATTTTTTTAAATATTTGCGGGTATCGGGTATCCACAGGTACCCGTGGCTTTTAAAAATATTCGCAGGTATTTTTTAAGCGGATATCCGATGGGTAAACGGACGGGTAGCAGGCGGATTTTATTTTTTTTGCAGGTCGGGTTGCGGGTAGGCACTATCCGTACCTGACCCGACCCGTTGCCATCCCTATATATGTTGGTATTTGAAAAGTTTTCTTAGATCTCTAAGGTATTTTTCATCTTATCATACCCTTAATTATACATTTGTTTTATTTTGTGTGATTTCTTTCAATAGTTTCTCAAATTGTTCATAAGACTCACATTTGTTAGTTTTTTAATATTTTTATTTGTTGTTTATTTTCATCATGTAGAATACTATATCAATATATTTTATCTAATTTATTTTTTTATTTTCTAACTCATTATCAATTATACTATAATTTTTTCACTATAATTGTATAAATAACTTTTATTTACTACAATATAAACATTTAATGTAATTGCCATGAATATTTTTTTATCACCATCCAACGGAGTTCAAAAGATACAAGATCTATGTTAAAATTTTATTATTATGTTTATTATTTGTTCTTTGCGTCATTTTGATCAAGTGGTGTATTATAACTTTTATTAGTGTATAAAAAAGAGATTCATTAGAATTTAAAAAATTGAAATAAACAAATATTTAAAATATATTTTAATTTGAATATTTGTTTTTCTTTTATATTTTTTAAAAAATATTTTTAAATTTTATCAACTAGGTTTCATTAATATTTGCAAATTTAATAAATGTTTTGGTTCTCATGAAATTTTATTTGGTATTCTAATCTAAAATGTAAACAATTATAATTTATTTCAAAGTATTTGACATTGAAGAAACAATTATCCTACTAATATTGAATATTTGATAATATTATGTTTCTTTTACCGTAATTTTTTATTATTTTATAAAAATTAATTAAAATTATTATTGAAGTAGTAAGAAAACGAATACGGGTATGGTACGAGACCATTACCTAGTTGGGATGAGGATAGGGCAAAAATTTGATACTTTGTTAGATTTGGGTATGGTAATAAAGATAAATTTTTTCTACAAAAATAGATATGGGATAGCGAAACTCATCCCCGCCCTATCCTTTGTCATCCTTCTAATCTTTTAAAAGAAAGACTCACTCTAAAACTTTTTAATTTTTTTAATATATATAATATGCTATTAATAAGAAAAACAAAGTATTAATATAATAATAAAATTCTACTATGTTTGTTGAGTTTGAACACAAGTTCCCATATGTTCTTAAGGAAAATTGGAATTTCTTCGAAGCTTAACCTTTTTCTGTTTCCCAATATCTAATTTATGTCCACATGATTTAACCATAAAAGAAAAGGAAGAATAGAATCCGAAACTTTTTCAAAATGCGGCGGTTCCGTGTAATCAGAATGTAATTCTAAATCTAAAATTATATTTTAAATTATACCATCCAAAATTTATATTTAAAATTATATAATTTAAAATGTAATTTAAAATTTAAAAATATACTTAAGATTATAAAATCTGAAATATATTTTTTATTAAGGATAAAATTGTCATTTTAATATACCTATGGATGCGTCGCAAGAAAATAGGGAGGTGCAGGAAGAAGAAGTGTGTTAAATACCAAAATTGCAAAGGCTTAAAGGCCCAAATTGTGTCAAAAGATTACGAGTTTATGAAGGCAGTTTCTTCCTCCGTCTCCCAACTACCCTTTGCATTCTTATATAAGAAAAGAAAAAACATTTTTATAATTTTTGGATTTTATGATCAGAAAAGTTATTTTTAAAAGTAACGAGTGCCTTATAGATTGTGATCCAAAAGCTAAATGGCTTTCAGATTATTTATTTCGAAAGCTATTTCTTTTTATCATATTTTACATTCGAATTCTACAATTTGAATGTCACTTTTAACTTTTAGATTACATAAAATGAAAACAAAAATTTTAAATATGGGGGTGCAGGTAGAAATTTACGAAGGTTCAGAAAGAAGCTGCCGTTTATGAAATGAAACTTGTTCTCCCATATTCACACAAAATGAAACTGGTTCTAGTTATGTATGAATACAAAAGTGGAAGCTAGAGTGAGAGAATAGATAGGAAGGTGTCTGAAAATAAAAATAGGAAGATATTCCTAGAGAAAAAATCCCTTAAGGAATAAAATGGAATAAAATGGGTTTGGTATTAGTAGGTAGGGTATTTCTTTCTACACCCCACTGTTTCTTCCTGCGCCTGTATATGGGCCTGTAAAAGAAAAAAATGCTGAAATTTAAATATAAATAAATAATATATGAAAACTTTAATAGAAAAAAAGAGCTTGTATGTACTTTTAATCGTTATTTTTGTAATGAAGTATAATTAAAAAATATAACCATATAAAAAAATAAAATAAAAAAGTTAAGCGTATTTTTTAACTGAATTTTAACAAAATTTGTTAAAATAACAAAAATTCAATTGGATCCAATACGATTGAGTTTCAAAAGTTAAATTAAAAAAAAAAGCCAGTGTAATAGGAGAAATGAGGGAATCTTACGTCAATTTTGGATTATAGAGTATGATTATATTTGGAGATTTGATAGGTGTTACCATCTCTAGTTGGTGTGTGTATGTGTGAGATTTTTCGATTTTTTCATCTAAATGAGATTAAAAATTGTAACACCCCATTTAATTAATAAAGTTAATTAAAGGAAGTGTCACACAAAGTAATATAGAAACGTAGTCCAGAAGTTTAAACCTTACTCCTTACAATATCTAAAGGAAGTTCGAAAAGAAAAAAGGCACACCATGATGCCAAACAAGTACAATGATAAAACAACAGTATTTGGAAATAAAGCCCAAGAGTAAAAGTCACATAGGCCAAAGCCCTAAAGGAGAGCCCAACTAACAAAATCCACCCCAAACAAGCTATGCAACAAAACCATCACCTTCCTGTTGACCACAGGTGTTCCTCACATCTGCTCACATCAACAAGTTGATGATCATCGTAAAATAGAGAACCACACAACAGAACACAACAAATAACAGAGGGTAAGCTAGAGCCAAAATAGTTTTATCATGCAATCAGATACACTTTCACAGTCAATTATACATACATTATCCAAGCAGGTTATGACCTTCCAAACAATACACTAAGACTCCACACGACTCATCCAGATACATATAATCTAGTTGGATTTAGCGGATGCTTGCACTTGTGGTGAATTTCTCTGCTCACCCGCGAGCTGCTCACCCCCAAGCTGCTCACCCCCGAGCTAAGTGTTACAAGTGTTACAATGTCTCAATCCCCCACACACAATGTTAGCCCTTAATGAGTTTCAGGCCTCCTGCTACTCTCACCACGAGAGTCAGTCCGCTCTATGTGAGACTAGCTGACTCCTTAGAGCGTTAGGATGCAACCTTACCTTGAATCCTTACTAAATTATATAAATGAGGCACCACCATGAACTCCCACTAACAGGGTCATGGAATTACGTCCCAACCACTAAAGCACCACTATGAGATCTCACCTAGAGGCTCATGGGTTTACGTACTGACCATATACCAATTATACGCAATCAATCAAGTAATATTTATCACACATATAAATCTCATACCAACCTTTTTAACCATTCTCATTCATATCCATGTTGAATCAATAACAAAGCATCCTTCCCAAATCCACAAATATAGAATTGTACCTCATGCCGATACCATGTCAAAAGTCATCATTTCTTATCCATGAATCATTCCATACCTATATCAAATCCATACCCAACTCATCATATTCAATCCATGAAACTAACCACACATGTAACATGCCCAAATCATATTGAACTCATCCATTGCAGACTATAGATTATCTCATTCATACGTAATCACCCAATTCATACTTTAAAAGCAAGATCAACATAAGCATAGAGCCAATAATTTAGAACAGAGAAACAACCAAAACAGGCCGTATTCTTGCCCAACTTCTTGCTTAGGCAGAAAGGTCGCGCTCAGGCAAGAGGGACTCTCGCTTAGGCGAACTTCTTACGCCTAGGCGAGAGCTCGACATCAAGAACAGTGGCCTTCAGCTCCTTCTCGCTCGCTTAAAATGGGGTTAGTCGCGTGAGCGAAAACTCGCGTGAAATGGCCTGGGCGAGCCTCTGTTAATCTCGCCTAGGCGAGACATGCTCGCTTGGGCGAGAAAACCAGAGCTCACCACTGTTCTCTCGTGAAACAATCACCCAAACACGCCTTAAATAGTTCAAACATGCAGTCCAACAACTCATATCCACACATAGTCTATTTAATCATGAAATAAACGTACAACAAGTAGATCTCACAAAATATACAGAAGGATCTAGCTTCCCTTACCTGGAAATAGCTAGAAAAAGAGTTCAACTCCAACAGTGGGACACAACAGCTCCAGGAACAGATGAATGAGCTGGAAAAGAATAGTGGAGCGAGTTTTAAAACAAGCTCACAACGAAACCCTAACTAGAAATACGAACATACGAACAGAAAAGGGATGTATGAGTTGTAGAATACTTACACAGATCAAGAAGATGAAAGTGAGCTCACTAGATTGAGATTGAGGTTAAACCCTAGCAGAGCTCTGAGGAAGAAGATAGGGAGCTTGACGGCTGTGTTTTCTGTAGAGTGAAGTGAATGGGTGAGATTAGGGCATATTAGGTATGAATCCCCCTTTTTGTGCCAGTCCTTGGGCCCAATCGATTAGGGCAACCCTTAAAATAAAAGGGTAGAAAATAATTGGGCCTTACAAAAATTATTTTAATATTTTATATTAGTTAAATATTTACATAAATAGTATACTTCTTAGAAAAAATAATAGTTCTCAAGAAGTTAAATTTTGGATTATGATTGAAGAAAATTGGTCAACAAATAAGTTAGAATGAAACAATGAGTTGAGTTTTGATTTGTTAGGAGGATAATATTGTGTACTCAAACCTTATCTTCTCAAGTACTCTACGAATCTTGTAAGTTTCACACTATGTGATACGATAATGATATTTTGACAACTTTATCTTATAATTTAAGGTGACATTTTTTAAGTGGTTTTGAAATATAAAAAAAATGAAAAAATAGAAACAAAACTAGAAAATGTCACCTTAGGTTGTAAGAGTAATATTGTGTACTCAAAGCTTATCTTCTCGAGTACTCTACAAATCTCAATAGGAAAATTTTTTATGGATTCAATAATACACTCAAAACCATTCATTACCATCACAATTGGAAAAATGAAAGAAAAGTTACCGTATTATGATAATTTTAATATTAGAAGAAGATATATTTTATTCTCTTAAATGTTAACTAATAATAAATAAATGATAATTACAATAATTTAAAAGTAGAGTACCAAGTAAAATAAAAAATATCTTAATAATTTAAAATGAAAATAATAAATATTTACGTGGATACTTATTCTTATTTTTGTAACTAATTAAAAAAGTCAAATATTATTGATATTTATACTATGTTTAACCAATATCATAGTAAGATAGTATTATGAGGGTAGGAAAGGTTGATGTGAAGTTGTGAGGTGGGATATGGGTGGTGGGAAGGGTGGAAGGGAAGTTGTGAGGTGGGATGTGGGTGGTGGGGAGGGTGGTGACGGGGGTAGGTGCTACAGTGTTTCCTGGGAGGGTGGGATGGAAGTGTGTATGATGGGTTGAGATGATGGGAGTTTGTTGAGTGGTGGTGAAGGTGTGTAGGGTAGGATTGTACTTGCTTTCTTCTTCAATAGGCTGGAAAGCTGGGGACTTTGCGGCTTCAGATGTTTCCTTGGCCTTTCCCTTTTGGGTGGGATCGGCCTCAATCTTTCTCCTTAGACGTGAGTTTTCCTGTCTGAGTGCCTCCATTTCATCAGCATTGCGCTTTTTCAAATCAGCTAACGGCCAAGTCCGGGGTGGTATTAGCAGGTGCTACAGGACCTGTTTCAGTTTGTTTGTTAACTCCTGCTTTGCTGTGGGTTGAGACCATCTTCGAGAGAATACGGGTTGATCCGTAAAGTATCACTCTGTGCCCCACGGTGGGCGCCAATTGTTCCTGCGGAGAACAAATAAGAGATGTCAGACACGAGTATCACCTTACCTCAATCCGCAATCTCCCTAGCAAGCTTTCTTTCGGTATGTATGCGCTATCTGCTGGTGTCTCGATTTGGACCACTTTGGACCCGGGAAGGGTTACCTGCGGAAGAGACTCCGACGCTCAAGTCAGCTAAGGATTCTCAAAAAGTCAAATCTCGTGATTAGGAAATTAATGAATACGTACATTTAATTCGTGGGGTCCATGCGTATTTATAGATTATTAATTATGTTTGGTCACGTAGTGGACTAGGCTTTTGATTGGGCCATGGCTGGGCCTAGGCCAAGTCTAGGTCCCATAGTTTGGTTATTGAGGGCCCTATGATCCTGGTTGGTAGTGTGTTAAGTTTATCAAGTTCTCGCTCCATTTGCTCAAGTTGGCGGTTTAGGCAGCTTACTATTGATTGTTTGCCATACATGATCATAGTTTCCGTCCTTAAGGGGCTGTATAGACGGATCTCATGGTTGTAGCTAAGTTAGACCGCCTAAGTGTAGTATATATATATATATATATATATATTATATTATATTAAATTATGAAATACGATAAGTAAATAAAAATTATATTTTCAATTTATTAAACGAATAACTATTTAGGTGATTTTATGAATATAAGATTCGATGAGTTTTGCATGTAAATGAATAAAAATTCAACACGAGTTTCAATGTATCATTCCAACAACGTAACCCTTAGCCGTGAATGTTTCTTTCTCCATAACCATAGTTAGAAGTCTCAACTATTGAGAGAGAAGGAGATCTTGTTCTTCACATGAATCAATTAACTACCGTTCTCAATTTTTATCCTTCAACAAATTCGCAATTTTTTTCAGGAACAATATAGTTTTCATTTGCGTTGTAAATTCTAGAATAAAAAAAAAATTAAATCACACGTGACCAAAATTATTTTAGAAAACACCTAAATTTGATTGAGGGTTTGATGAGAGATTGGATCGAATCTAGTGTGTTGTGGTACATTTATTCCCGATAGGGTTTAGTACGTTGGAAATCCTGACATGTTGATTTTTTATGCCAGAAAAATCAAATATAAGATAATTGATCACATTTTGGATGGTACCATTTTTTTTTTTGGGTAAAAGTGTGGAATATGTTGTTGTAAAAGGCATTAAGTCGCTTTATTTAGTTTTTCCTTATTTGCAAGAATTCATTAATTAAGATTGTACCATCAATTTATTATCTTATTTATTTATAAAGAAGTTCACGTCCTTTTATTATCTGATTTATTTGTTTATTTATATTCTTTAAAATTATTGATTAATATAAATTCTTAAAACGTTATTTAGATTCTGTTATTTTTAACTATGCAAAGAGTGGGACCCTTCTCATATTTTTAGGCATGTGAACATTGGGACCTTAACCTACACGCTTTTATGGTGGTCGTTGCTCTTTGCAAGTTGCTCATGAAGTGTTGATCTTTGCAAGTTCATGTATATGTACATTCTTTAGTTTTATTATGAATGGAGACTATGTACATTTATCCAACTATGACCATACAACTATTGTTGACTCTATCCATTCCAAATCACTTATATATGTATCCAACACAAACATTTATGCACCTACAATTGCATGTTTATCCATGCTCTTTACTCTTGGATTATTTCTAGATAAAATGAATACACATTTTTGGACATAAAACATGTTACAGCATGTAAATTTTGTCTAAAATATTTTATTCTAATCCACATCTAAGCTTTTGGTTGTGTTATTCCAAAAAACATTTCACCATCCCTTTGTCCTATTTTTAAATACAATTGTATTATATATTACCAAGATTATCTCGAACTAAATAAAAGTGATATTACGTCGATAAGAATATCTTGACTAAAGATAACAAGGACCAAACGTAATTAACAGAGATTAAGGTGTAAGACGGATTAACAAAAGCCTATGTCTGACCAAGTAAAAGCCGATAAATCCACTCTGAATAATATTGTTCACGAGATAAATAATTACGTATTTATTACAACATTTATTATCATCTTATGCACATATTTAACTTGAGCGTCATAGAATCTATTAGAGGTACATCCATCTCAAATTGGACGACATATAAACTTGTGCACATCTAAAAATACCTAGAAGCATAAGAGGAACATTTCAGATTAAAGACCGAAGACTACATAGGAGCTTCTTGTGGAGTTTTTAGAGTGTGATTTTGGCTATGTAATAACAACAATCATATTCTTTTGATCTCATATATTTCTCATAGTAATCAATATTCTTAAATCTTATTTTCCCTCAAATGAGACCGATTAAAGTGGTGTAAAGTTTAATTATATTGTGCTATAACTACTCCAAACCATTTATGTAATAAATGTTCTAAACAAGGTTAAATTAAATATCTTACATACAAAATAAAAAGATGTTAGACTATGTCTTCGGATACAATATACATGACACGTAAAATGCAAGAGAATTGTATTTCTCTCTTCTCTAAATTATTGTTTTGGCTATAAGTAATTCAATTCCTCACCCAATTCAATACCACATGCTCTTGTACTTCATAATTATGTAATCTTATCATTATACTATTCGAGAGATTTTGGTTCTATCCTAGAACTTTGGGTGATGTAAGAGAGTTAGTGTTGTAATGTCGTGGTAGATGTTTGGAATTGTTGATGTTGATGATTTGTGAAGAATGGTAACATGATTTGGTTGTTTCTGGAGTTCGAATATTGGAAGGTGTTTTGGGTCTACACAATATAAGATGATGTTCAACGTGCAACAATGCAAACTACGTCGGTCATCAAGGTTTTGGCACTATCATGCCGACATGTGTTAGTCCCGCGTGAACTAAACCCACCAACCTATTTTTTCCTTTCTATTTACCAAAACTCTCCATTTACCTTTTTAACTTTACCTAAACTAATTTTAAGTTATGAACTAAACACATTTTTCATGTTGTTTTTCTTCTATGAACGTTAATGAAGAGCATGTCTAAATATATATCTTATATTAAATGACTAATCTTTTATTTAGAAACTTAGCTGATTGCTTTCCATGAATTCCTTTTTTCTTCTAATAATGTTTTTTTTATATTGACTACTTTTATATGTAGACTTTATCAAGTATTAATTTTATTTGAGAAACTTAATTAATCATTTATTTGGATTTTTCTTTGCCAACCTTTATTTTTTTCTTTTTAAAAATCTGTTAATATAAAATCTTATTTAAGAAAATAAAATCTAATGTTATTCTCATCACTTATTATTCTACATTTTATACATAGAGATTATATTTGACAAAAAAAAATCCTTCTTCTATACAAAATTCAATTTATAAAATAACCTTAAGAGTTATATTTATTTATATATATATATATATATATATATATATATATATATATATATATATATATATATATATTTTATATTTTTGACATGTAGGTCTTCCGATTAAAAGTGGACATGGACTGGATTTTTCAAAATCCAATCTAGATTCAATAAAATAGATTGAATTTATAATCTAGATCGAATTTAACTAGATCAACTAGATTTAGATTTTGTTTGAATCTAATTTAAATTGGATTAAATCTAGATTGAATTCACTTTGTCAATTAGATGAAATCTAGTGCGATCGATCCAATATACTTGACTTTTAGGTATATTAGATATGATCGAGTTGATTTGACTTGACTTGGATCCAAGTTGAATTATGTTGACATGGGTCTGGTTCACTCGGCTCAACTTGGATCTGAGTCGTCTCCTTATTTTACTCAACGCTATGCTTTGGACGCTCAATGGTATATATCGACTGATGAATTGCACTTATATGTTGACTTGTCTAGTTTGCTTTATCTGGAGGACCTTGATGTAGTCAAATGAGGTGTATCCTTGAGTGAATGAGTTGAATGGATGAAGATGAATTGGAGGAAGCTTATGATCGAATGAAAGGATAAAAGATGTGGTTCAATGTTTAAGGTTCATAAAGAGAGGTGAAGTCAACTCCTAAGGAAGGAAGCCAAGAGTAGTCTAGAGAGAAAACTAGTCTAGGTGACTTTCAAAGACAAGTGAATGGCAATTTCTGTAACATTTCTTTACTAGTCTCAAAAGTAATTTAGTAGAGGTGAATGCATTTATTTATAGGCCAATAAACACTTAGAGATGTTTAGAAAAAGAGGGAAATTTCAAAAATAAACTTTCAAATTTGGAGCCAAAAGAGTCATGCTTCTAGTGTGACTTGCCAAGTGCCATGGTCATGCTTTCCTCATGGCATAGGCAGGCAAAAGAGAAGCATTTTCGACCTTGGCTTGCAAGCAACTAGTCATAAGGTTTTTTTGTGGTCCAAGCTAGCCCAATGAAACCTTAATCACGTCACACACATAAAGCTTAACCCAAGGCCCAAAACTACACTACTAGGTCCAAAGTCCAAAATAAGGCCTACAAACCCTATACTACTTGATCCAAAATACAAGGCCCAAAGTAAAGCTATTCTACTTATCTATAATTAATATTGGACAACAAGAATAAAATCTTATACCGACTTAACTTAATTGAGGCCTATTGTTCTTGTATATTCCTGGTCATGGCTTTAGTGGTTGGTCCCTTTCCTAAGGATGTCATTAGACCACGTTAGGTTCTATCATTTGACATTAGGTTTTAAGAAATACGAGAGTTGTTATCTTGGTTATTATTTTGCATGACTTTCATGGAAATTATTGATAACAAATATGATGTTGTTATTCAAGTAATTTACAATGAATATTAACAAAATATAAAACACTTGAATCACGGTGAATTTGCCTTACGAACACTTGCGGTTTCTATAGATTTCAAACTACTAATAGAACGTAGAGTCAACAACTTAATTCAAATATTACATCATTGTTCCAAATGGATATAAATAAGGGGGAAAACATCAATCATGGGGATGGATTGACTCTAATCATATCAGCAACACATCTAATTTGCTTTCCCTTTTTACTGTGTTTGTATTGTCTTCCATATGGAATGCAAAGTCTCTTAGGTTGATTTCTTATGTAATATGGTAATAGATTATGAGGTTTAGTGTAATATAGTTCATTCAGTTTTTTTTATCAACAAAGTATTTATCTTTATATATATATATATATATATATATATATATTAATTAGACATTATACAAAAATATGTACTCAATTTTTAGTCAAAGAACCTCGACATTACAACATTGTGCCTATAAAATCTATCGAGGTATTCTATGATGAAGCCTTATAGTAAGAATTATTACAAGTAATAACTCATGTTTTCAATTATGATTCATTACAAGTAACAACTCATTTTTCAGCATCCAAGATTAATATAGTTGGATAAATATCATCACCCATCCCCTTTGCATGGTCCAACCTCATGCTTATTGATGAAGGATTATCTTGTTTCTTTTTCAGATTATTGAATATGGTGTGAGTTGATTAAGAAAACTAAGTGAAATCCCCACTAGACATTAAGATAGCATGCTATCAAGATGTAAAGGTTCCTTTCACAAATCTCAAGAGAAGAAGATGATGGATTGATTCAAACAAAAACGAAATGGAAAGCACATAAACCATAGAAAACCAAGAACAATTAAAGGAAGAAGAAAACATAAAATGGAAAGGAAAGAAATGGTAAAAATGTGAGAAGCACGCCACTACAAGGCTAGGC
>Ga0214545_1011199_pt1 | contig 12517 bp, 9 predicted proteins | sample CNSS4metaG_FD_160064 | JGI IMG/M metagenome (GOLD analysis project Ga0214545, IMG submission 160064) | Root nodule microbial communities from cowpea collected in UCLA plant growth center, Los Angeles, California, USA - CNSS4 | ecosystem: Host-associated > Plants > Roots > Nodule | place: USA... | reverse complement strand
TTAATGCATATGTAGTACTATTACATTTATATACAAATTAATGTAGTCAACTAAATTTGAAATGAAAAGATTTAAAATCTGATTTTGGGCCACAAAATGAACATATCAGGAAAAGGATGGCGGGCCAACCCGCCGGCCCGCCGGCCCGCCACCCCACGAGCCGGGCCCAAAAAAACAACCCATTTTGCCTTGTCGGGCCAGCCCGGCCCGTCCCATTTAAAACGGGCCAAAAACGGGCCGGGCCAAAACGGGCCGGGCTGGCCCGTTTTGACACCCCTAACGCAAACACGATAGCGTAACACCAGTAGTAATTAAAATCATTAGGAATACACAATCTTAGAATACGATTTTTGGAAATACATACTCCACCAATTTCAAATTACGTATTCCAACGTACTCTATTTGAATACTTCCCGAAAGTTTTCTCAAAATGTAAAATTACGCTTTCAAAAATACACTTCGCAACTCCCAAGCCAACCAATCCTCAAATATGTATTTCCTAAGCATATTCCTCAACTCCATTTTCAGATAAGCTCAACTGCGCTGATTCAGCCAACATAACATAAAAAAATATAACATTTCATACCTAAAATTGTGGAATTTCTTCCTGCAGCCTGTGTTTCTTAAAATTTCAATTATAATTTCTGCAATTTGTAAATATTATGAAATACACAATCAAGCATTTAAAAATATTATTTTCATACATTTTAGATTGTACAATAAAAAAATATATAGATTTATATTATACAAACAAATTTATATTTTAGATTGTTTTAACCTATAATATAAATTTGGAATATAATTCAAAATCTAATCCGTAATGTAAATTTATAATTTAAATTGTACAATAAATTTGAAAGATAATCTTAAAGACAAATTTCATTTAAGATTATACAAATTTATATTACAAATTATATGTAATGTAAATTTAAAAAATAATTCGATACATAAATTTATATCAGGAATTGTATGATCATAATGTAAAATTGCGTTACAGATTATTTTGGCCTTGGACTCTTTATTTCGTATCGGTTTACGGGTGTATTTTAATTATGTAATCGGTGTTTTTGGTCTCTTTTCTTGGTATGTTTAGTGTTTCGGGGTATAGGAGCCAAGCATCTACAGTCAACACTTAAGTTACTTTTTAATCCTTTTTATGTGTTCTCCTCAAGTAACTCGTCGAATCCTCTGTTCAACACAATCTTCCTTCTCCCTCGATCGGTCAGGCGTGCGATCGGTGTACCTGTCTAAAAGGTTTCGATGCTTAAGTCAGTTAAGATCGATCGGTACATAATTGTAACTGATATAATAAATGCGAATTAAAGATCCTCACCAACTTACCTTGGGCCCCTATTTATAGTTTCCGGTGTGGGTCTGTAATTAGGGTTCCTTAATCATGGTCCAATTGCATTTTAATTTTGATTACTGACTTGCTTTATCTTAATTAATGTCTAACTGATTGATCCAGGTTTTGGTTTGGCCGACCGACCGAAGGTCGTTCGGCCTGACGGGTGTCCTTATAGGTGAGGGTCTCCATGAAGGTGGAGACAAAGTGCAATTGGAAATGAAGGCGGAGGGAGTGTTTAATCTGTCTGGCCGACGGGTAGCCAATTTAGTGTGTCCAGAGCTGAGACTCCGATTGGCTAGTCGCCTCAGCGTCCAATGTGAGGTTTGCCTGTACAGTACATTTAGAAAGGTGTGTGCAATTGTCAGTTGCAACGTGCTTATGAATTGTAGCTAAAATGGAGGAGATTAGAGTTTCTCAATCTTATACTTGTGTTGTGTAGGTAAGTGGGTGTTTGAAATTTTGTTAACGATAAAGTACCGTGAAAGAAGAAAAGAGGTCAAAGAACAAGGGAGAGAGGTGCAGGGGAATCTACTATGCAAGTGGAGGGGGTGAAGGAGGTGCAAGGCATGAGAAGAAAGAGAAGATTAAGATTTTTAATAATTTTTTAATAAAGGATATTAAAGATATTTAGTTTTATGGGGATGTAGGAAGAAGCACCCCTAAAACAACATACCATGGGTCTCTCTAACTTTCACTAACCAAACTCTTGTTGGAGTAATCTCGTCGAGTTATAGCAGTCCTACAAACCACCATCTTTGTAAACAAGGCCAATTGATCTTCGTAAACAAGGCAGTTTCAACTAAGAATGTAATAGTGTGTTTGGATAAGGTATTTTAATAAAACATTTATTTTTTTTAAAGAATTTTTTTTAATGAAATACTTTGTTTTGATAAAGAAATTAGAAAGTATTTAAAATGCAATCATTTTTTTAGTATTTCAATTAGTTAAATTAGTAGAAATTCAAATACCCTCAAAATAGGTGAAATTTGAAATTCTTCTCACTCAACCTTACCCTCAAAATAACCTAAATGGGTCGGGCAGGTTCAACGACCAAGACGAGCCAAATGATCAAGACGGATCGGGTGGGCCCAATGACCCAAACCGGTCGAGCAGGCCCGGCGACCTACACTTGTTGGGTGGGCCAAACAACCTAGAGGTGTCGACGACCCAACGACCCAAACGTGTTAGGCAGGCCCAACGACCCATACAGGCCAGACTGACCCAACGACCCAAATGGGCCCGACCGACCCAACAACTTGTATGGGACCGACCAGCCTGACAACCCAGACGAGCCCAACAACACGTATGTGTCCGACCAACCAGACAACCTAGATGGACTTGACTGGCCCACCGACCCAACAACACGTATGTGTCCTAGATGAGCTCGACGACCTAGGCCCAACTGGCCTGACGACCCAAGTTGTATCAATCGGGTCGATGACCTAGTTGGGTCGGCCCGACCAAACAACATAGACTGCCCGAGCGGGTCTAGCTCGTTTGGGTTTCCCAACTGGTCTGCCTGTCCAAGTCGTTGGATCATACCAGCCCGACTAGGTCGTTGGGTCCGTCCGACCCATCTGGGTCATCGAGCCCGTTTCCAAATTTATCATGAAATCAAAACATAATTAAGCCTAAAATAAATATTTTTAAAATAAAATTTTATCTCATAAGAAATTGAATTGTTTTAACCAAACAATAAATTGAAAGATAAGGTATTTTAATTTCTTTATCCAAACAAGTTATTTAGAAACCATGCATTTCAAATACAAAGCATTGTTGAAATGCTTCATCTAAACATAAGATAAGGGTAAAATTGAGACTCTAAAATTGATAAATTGCAGGAAGCAATTGCCTTCGATTGACTTTGATTTTCCTAGTGTGTCAAGCGGGATACAATCAATTTCAATTTAAAAGAAACAAAAATAGGAAATTAATAATTTGCAAGTGGCAAATACAAGATCACAAACAGTGGCATAATTTAACTAAACAATAGTTAATTACCTTTTGCAGATCTAGACTCGCTTGTGTAACCAATTTTCCAGTTTTCAACATGTTTTCAATTGCTGCATTGATGCATTTTTATCCATGATTCTCTTAACTTGAACTACTACAATAAAGCAAACAATGAAATGACTAGAGGTGTCAATTTGGCCCATAGCCCATGGACCAGCCCTGGCCCACTCTTCATAAAGTCCCCCTTTTATGGGGGCCCCAAATGAGGGGGCCAAAAAAATGCCCCAGCCCCTAAAGCCCCCCCTCTAGTGGGTTAGGGCTAGGGCTAAGGTGTGTTAGGGCCCCCAAATAATACTACATTAAGTTAGAGTCAAAGATCAAGTCGAGCAACCTGGAAGGGCCCGATGATACCGACAAGCCTGACGACCTAGACAAGCACGATGACTCGAACGGGCCCGACGATCTAGAAGACCTTGACGATCCCGACAGGCCCAACGACACGGATGAGCCCGAAAACCCAAACGGATCTGACGACCCAAACCGGCCCCATGATCCGGACGGGCACGGCGACATGGACGGGCCTGACGATCCAAGCGAACCCGACGACCCAGACAAGAATGACGATCTGGATAGGCTGAACGACCCCAATGACCTGGATGAGACCGACTACCCGGATGAGCCCTACGACCTGGAAGGGTCCGACGACTCGGACAGGCTCGACGATCCGGACGGGCCTTCTAAACTGTCGGGAAGCCGTGCAGGTCGTCGGACCCGTCCGAATAATCTGATATGTCCGAATCGTCGGGCCCGTCTGGATCGTCGGGCTTGATGGTTTGGAAGGACCCGTCTGGGTCGTCTAGCCTGTCCGGAGTGTCGGGCCTGTCTGGGTCGTCGGGCCCGACAGTTCGGAAGGGTCCGTCTTGGTCGTCGGACCCATCCGGATCATTGGGTCCGTCCAGTTCGTTGTGCCCGTCCGGATCGTGTGTTCCACTTCACTTGTTTTCTTTTTCATACAACCAACAATCCCAACGGAACCCAAAGAAAAATTGTAAAACCCATAATTCTCCATTTCTCACTTTCTCACTCTGCAACGTCCTAAGAGGAAGAAAATACGGCAGTTTCAGTTTAACTATTGATGAGATATCTTTGAAAGTTTTAAATTTTATTTCATTGAAATATTTTAGGAAACTTTAAATGTTATTTTTATTCATTTTAATTGTACATTAGTTTTATTATTAGCCTATTAATTTTACAATTTTTGAAAGATTTGTTTTCTAGAATAAGTTTCGGCTTATTTTCTAAATTATCCTATGAATGTATATATTTTTTAAAATTAAATTAAATAAATATGAATATATTAAATATATGTAACGAGACTGGATAAGAAAGAAAAATATTTTCTTTTAATTTTGAGATATTATTCTAATTCTTGGGATAATTTGATTTTATGGTTGATTGCAGTATTTTTTGTTGTGTAAACTCTAAAACACAATCGTATAAATACTAAACTGTAGCTTTCTTGCGTTTGTATTCTTATGGTTTGCATTGCAGCTCTCATTATTTGGTCTCTGTGCTTAACTGTAATGACTTAAATGGAAAATAGTGACAAGTCTCACACTGTACGAGAATTGAAGAGTGTTCATTCAACCTATGAAGAAAACAAAATTATCTAATATGTCTCAACTCATTAAGACCATGATGTTCTTGTTAAAGATGATTCTACCTTTAATGGAATATCTGAATTTTTCCATTACGAGTCGATCTTTGATGTTTGAATCCATTAGCAACATAGAAAAAATTCAGTTATTATCGTTTAAGACATCCTTCATTTGGTGTAACAAAGCTATTCTTTCCTTGTTTAATAATTTAAATAGTAAAGTGTTTATTACGAGGTGTGTGAGCTGACAAAACACAAATGTGTACCTTTTCCATTTAAAAATCAAATAAGCATTTCTCCTTTTTATCTTGTTCATACATATATGTGATCCTAATTTTTCAATAAAAAACATAAAATAAAAACATGGAACCACACTAAATTTATGATAAAAATTATATTGTAAATATAGATAAAAAAAATCTATTATAAAAGAAAAAAAAAATCATGATTTTCTTCATGAAAATAATTTCATACTTTAAACTCATAGCACAATAAAAAAAGACAAATTTCTTGATATATTAAAAAATTTATTATTAATCAATGCTCTCACGTTCCAAAACAAACCTTTAAATTTTAGAAGTTTTTGTTTCTCACATATGTGTTAAGAAATTTTTAGTTTTAGCTTTATATAAACTATCTTTATTTTAATTTTACATATTATTAATCCATCACCATCTTCAAAAATACAAGTCATTATGAACTTGAACAACAAATAAAAAAGGTAAACCGATTAGTGCATGCGGAGGCGTGCCGTATACACTATTAACACTGACTTTTCCCACTTCGTACCGTACATGACATATGTGCATATATCACAGCTTTCGCTTTCACGTGAACACCTAAAACCGTGGATCTGAATTCCCTACACTTACTATTTTCTCCTATTCCTACACTCACTTCATCCAAACCATTCATAAGCATCCCACGCTTCACATTCAGGATACAAGACAAAATCTGAACCGTATATTCTCATCCAACGACTCTACTTGTCTGAATGCACCAAACAATAAAAGAACTGACAATAGCAAATGTAATCCCTCAAACCGCACATTTTCACCGTTCACTGCTACATGCTCATGTTTTTTCCTATAAATAGATAAGTTGCATCGCACTTACACAATAGTCAACCTATCAAAAACCAGTGTTTTGGTCCTTTTATATCTAACTGGTTACTATCATCATCGAGAAAGAAATGGCAAAGTTAATCAAATTCTTTGAGTTGAACACAGGAGCCAAGATTCCTTCTGTTGGGTTGGGCACATGGCAAGCTGAACCAGGAGTTGTAGCAGAAGCTATCACCAAAGCCATTGAGGTAACTAAAAACTTTACTTCAATTAACATTTTCCCCTTTTTCAATAACACAAATTACCAAAGAAACTTTCTGTGTTACCAAAAGTTATAGCGTTTTGTGTTTCACTTATTTAAGTAGTCCAGGATTGGTTTTTTGGTTTGATCTGTTTTGGGAACATTTTTGTTGTTTCGAATTTTCCTATGTGGGAGTGATAACTGATTTTGTTGTTGGGTCAACGTTGTTCAGGTTGGATACAGGCACATTGACTGTGCTGAAGCTTATAAAAATCAAGCAGAGGTAATAATAATTCAAGTTGATCACTTTTAAATTTCAGGGTTCATTTTTTGTTTTATCTTTTCAGTTATTGATTTTGCAGTATTGCCTTTGCTCTGACATAACATGTGAACTGTGAAGAATTGTTATATGTGGGATGTTGAAGTTTATGTTGATGTTGTATAGTTTTGCTTTAATAAAAATAGAGAAGTAGATGGAATTAGGGATGAAAAAGAAATATCCGCACTCGGGTATTCACAGAAAAAATTTGTGGCCGATAATTAATTTGTGCAGATATTTATTATTCACGCTTACGTGACTATCCGTGTGTTATTCACATGAAATTAAAATTAAAATTAAATTTATATTTTTTTAAGTTAAATTTAATTAAAATTAAAATTTTATTTATATTTTATTTTATTAGGTTAAATTTTATTTAAATAATTTATAAAATATATATATTTTTTTATATATTCTCGGGTATACATATATTTACGGGTCTATGTGGACTTTAGAAAATTTTGTGATTATTTTTTAAACATGTATCTGACGACGGGTAAATGAATGGGAAATAGGTGAATTTTTTTTTTATGAATCGGATTATGGGTGGACAGTATCTGTACCCGACCCGATCCATTCTCATCCCAATGAGAAACCAATCAATTTTGGAAGCTAATTGACATTTTATTCTGAACAGATTGGTTCTGCTCTTAAGAAGCTTTTTGACGATGGTGTGGTGAAGCGTGAGGACATATGGATAACTTCCAAACTCTGGTTTGCTTTCCTTTGATAATTGTGTTCTATGTCTTTTGGTAGTTGGAAAAGGTTGTGTGTGTTTGGTTGCTGAGTGGAGATCCTTTGCTTTGTTGGCTATATTTTCAGGTGTAATGCTCATGCTCCAGAAGATGTGCCAAAAGCATTGGATAAAACATTACATGATTTGCAACTTGACTACATTGATCTCTATCTGGTAAGCATTATTAATATGTGATGGAGATTTGGGTGAAGATAAAGTGCTCTACATTCAAATTAATAGTGTAGCAAACTAGCAATACACTGTTTTGACGTTATTTTTATTAGAAATTGAGTTTAACTTTAACATAATTTTACAAAATTTAGTTCGTATGGTGAGGATCGCCTCTACTTATATATCGGAAATTGATCTGTAATTGATAAAGAATCTCCAATACATCCTCTCACAATAAAGTATGATATGTGAAACTAAATATTTGTGGATGATCCTATAACGGGTAATAATGGGTTCACCAAATTTCACTATCATAAACTCTAACACCACATCCTTACAAAATCAACTTAGTAAAATAAGGATTGTCCTACTTGTGTTATCTCCGACCGATATAAAATTTCCAACTTTTTCTTATTGGTTGAAATTCGTGTGATTTCTACTAGTTTGGTTGAAATACGGGATTTCCTTCTAGTTTGAGAAAGGAGACCCATATAGTGGGACTAATGATTCCAAACCAACATGAAATTTTTGTCTCTTTGAAAAAGAGGGTCTAAGAGTATATTGTAAGCATTATTTTACAAGTAAGGCTTTCTCAATTGCACAAAGTTCGATGGTTTCATCAATGTAATGCTGCTAACGTTGGTTATCTGGGGTTCATTCCTTTTCATTCAGTATTCTCTTGAATCTCTTTCTTCATACAAACTGAACTGATTTATGCTGCAGATCCACTGGCCAATCCGCACGAAAAGTGGATCCGTTGGAATCAAGACAGAAGATCTGGAACAACCAGACATTCCCAGTACATGGAGAGCAATGGAGGCACTCTATGACTCTGGCAAGGCCAGAGCCATAGGAGTGAGTAATTTCACTTCAAAGAAGCTTCAAGATTTGTTGGATGTAGCAAGAGTGACTCCTGCTGTTAACCAAGTGGAATTGCACCCAGGATGGCAGCAGCCAAAGTTGCATGCATTCTGTGAATCCAAAGGAATACATTTATCTGTAAGTATGCAGTATATGATACATATTTCTTGGTACTTTCATCTATAAATTATCCACTGCAAAGAAAATGATCACTTTTGGTGAAATTCTCTACAGGGCTAGCTGAAAATGAATCTGGTTTATACTCAACAACCATTCTTTATCCTTCTGATATTTGCATTCTAACTGTTTGTATATATGACAAATTTCTTTTCAGGGATACTCTCCACTAGGCTCACCAGGGAATCTGAAAAGTGACATTCTTAAGAATCCTGTTGTCGTGGAGGTTGCAGAGAAATTGGGGAAGACACCAGCTCAAGTGGCCCTTCGGTGGGGATTGCAATCAGGTCAAAGTGTGCTGCCAAAGAGTACTACTGAGTCCAGGATCAAGGAAAACTTTGATGTCTTTGACTGGTCTATTCCTGAAGAACTATTGGCCAAGTTCTCTGAAATTAAGCAGGCAAGTAGTTACTTAGTTACTTTGAGTGTGTTTAATTTTTGTTGTCAAAAACTTTTTCTAGTTTTAAAGATTCAATTAACCAGGTTGCACAGGACAAAGTGTATAATTGGGGAAGAGTTGAAGAAGACAAAAAAGAGCAACTTTCTGTTCTTCTAGATTTGAAACTACTTACATTGAAATAACTTTCAAAACTTAAAGATTTTGATGATAAGTTTTCAAAACTTGGAAGATTCTGGATGAGTAATGGATGTTTGAGTGAGTATTTGTTATGTAAAACAATTATTTAAACAAAATAGAAAGTGTGATATGGGAATTAAACATGCCCTTGGTATAATCTATTTTTTCTGTTCTTTCTCTTCTTGGTATGTAGTTCCTTACCATCTTTAACTACGTTGTATTCTAATGCCAGAAGTGGCCTTAAAGCTTGATTTTTTGAGTTAACACAAGGAATTTGGTCATACAGGATAGGCTAATTAAGGGCATATTGTACGTTGATGAGATCTATGGTGCCTATAAGAGCCTTGAAGAGCTCTGGGATGGTGAAGTCTGAGAAATGTTCATGATTTAGATGTTGACAATTACACTGTTCTTCAAGCAGATTGATTCTTCCTTTTTACCTGTTAACATCTGAAAGCCATCTGAAAGCCACCACTTATAGTGATTCAAGTGTGTTTGTGATTTTCATAAGTGTTATTGTTGTTAAGATCACATAATAAGTAGCCAATTGTTGTATCTTTTATTTGATGTAAGAAAGCTTGGTGTTGGGAATTTGACTAGTGGCCAAATGAATTTCTATCTGCAATGTCAATATGTTGTGCTTATAATCGTGTGGTATACTTGATTAACCGGTATGTGAAACCTTAGATTAGGTGACTCAATGGAATTTTCTTATAGCATGTTTGGTAAGGCATTTTAAGATGGTGGTTTATTTCTTAGGGAATTTGAAATGTTTTATAACAAAATGTGTTGTTTGGGTAAGAAAATTTTAAAGAAATTTAAAATTTAGAATTTAAAATTTAATAATTTTAAAATTTTACCTAAACAGTAAAAAGTTTGATATTTTTCATTTTAAGTTTAAATTTTAATCGTTGTAATTTGAGTGGATTTGACTTCGATTTGAGACAATTTGATTTAATTTAAATTCGAATACATTTGACTAAATATAGGATATCTTTTGAGTCAATTTGATTTAATTTAAATTCGGAAATATTTGACTAAATGTAGGATATTTTAATTAGTTTGAGCTTTCTCAACCTATACGTAGATTGACTTTTCTTGACTTGGACCACTTTGTTCAATTTGTTCAATCTAGATCTAGACTAACTCAAATTAACCTAGATTCAAGATGATTCCATTTAAATTGAGTCTTGTAACCTAAGTGCGAACCTATTTAGTTCATTTGGGACTTAAGTCTATTTGATGATAATTATTTTAAATTTAAATAGTTTTTTTAAATTTGTTGGTAATTAAAATAATTTATTTAAATAAAAAAATAAAATTCACCAAATTTGAATTACTTAATATAAAAAAATATTTAAAAAATAAGATAACTTGAAAAGAAATCAATTCAAATTCCACTTATTTAAATGTCTTAAAAATGGTAAAATTCCCTATTTAAACAAAGGTTAGAGAGTTTAAAATTTAATATAATTTAAAATGTAAGAATTTGAAATTTTGTATTTTTTTCTTTAATTTGCTATTGATTGAAATGTTATTTTATTGAGATATGATTTAGAGTTTCTCACTTAAGTTAGTTAATATTGGAGATGCTTTTTGAAAAGCTTTCATTTAATATTCAATAAAATTGTATTTTACAAATATTAATTAAAAAAATTAATCTTAATAAATCTCCATCTAAATAATTTTAATTTACATTAACAGAAAATAATCTTAATTAACATTATTTTAGAAAAAAGTAAATTTTGTAAATATTAATTATATAAATCTTAATGAATTCATTAAAAATTCATTAATATTAATATTTTTGAATTACTAATAGTTATATGGTATTTATATAATGTATTTATAGTTAATGGTGATTAAAATAATTTATTAAAAAACATAAAAAATTGACAGAATTTAAATTACTTTTAGAAATTAAAAAAATTAAATATATTAATTTAGTTTATTTAAAAGTTTAAAAAATTGTGAATCTTCTAAAAACAATTGATTTCACATTATTTAATTCGTGAAAAAATCGATTTTACATAGTTCAAGTCCTTTTTAACTGTAAAACTCAATTGTACCACAAAAGTACATAATATAATTAAATAAAGTTACAATTAAAAAATTAAAATTGCTTTAAGAAAATTAAGAACCAAAATTATATATAGTTAAAAATCAAGGAACTAAACTTATACAAAATATATATATATATATATATATATATATATATATATATATATATATATATATATATATATATATAAATCAACATTGAAGATATAATATAATACAGAAACAAAAATCTCAATTGATTTTTTTTTTCTTCCGGCCATGTCACTCCTTTTATTTATTTTTTTCTAGCAAAGACTTATAATAATGCATTAACAAATTCATTTAATATTTTTTTTTATATTTGTCTAAACTCATTTAATATTTTTTTGTTATATTTGTCTAATCAATGTATTGTTAGATTAGTTTAATTAATATATGAGATTATTTGTCTAATGTTTTTTTAACACCCCATTTAAATAATATCCTTAATTTAAATGAAATGCTACACAGATGGGATAGAAGAAACAAATTTGGGAGTATAACCACTCCTCCTTATAATATCCAGAAATAAAACTAAAAGAAACCAAGACACACCTCGATGCCAGATACAAAGTATAATACAAGAACTTGATAGTAGAATCCAGCCTAGATGGGCTACGCAGCAGAACCATCACCTCCCTGTTGACCTCAGGTGTTCCTCGCATCTGCTCACATCAATAAATTGATGATCATCGCAAAAGGAGAAGAACCACACACGAGCAATCAAACAAGCAAAAGGGTAAGCAAGAGTATAAAATAGTTTATCATACAGTTACATGCTATTTCACATTCCAATGAGTATATATCATCCAAACATGTTATGACCCTTCAAACAATACACTAAGACTCAAACTCGACTCATCCGGATACATATAATCTAGTCGGATTCAGCGGATGCTTGCACTTGTGGTGGATTTCTCTACTCACCCCCGAGCTAAGTGTTACAAGTGTTACAATGTCTCAATCCCCCACACACAAGGTTAACCCTTAATGAGTTTCAGGCCTCCTGCTACTTTCACCACAAGAGTCAGTCCGCTCTAAGTGAGACTAACTGACTCTTTAGAGTGTCAAAATGCAACCTTACCTTAAATCCTTACCAAATTATATAGATGGGGCACCACCATGAACTCCCACTAACAGGGGTCATGGAATTATTTCCCGACCATTGAAGCACCACCATGAGGTCTCACCTAGAGGCTTACAGAAATACGTACTGACAACATACCAATCATATTCAAACAATCATGTAATATTTATCATGCTTATAAATCTCATGCCAACCTTTATAATCCATCCTCATACATGTTCCATGTTGAATCCATTCCAAATCATCC
>Ga0214545_1011196_pt1 | contig 12522 bp, 8 predicted proteins | sample CNSS4metaG_FD_160064 | JGI IMG/M metagenome (GOLD analysis project Ga0214545, IMG submission 160064) | Root nodule microbial communities from cowpea collected in UCLA plant growth center, Los Angeles, California, USA - CNSS4 | ecosystem: Host-associated > Plants > Roots > Nodule | place: USA... | reverse complement strand
ATATATATATATATATATATATATATATATATATCAGTATCCACGGGTACTCGTGGATAAAACCCGCAACTAGAGATGTTAAGAAAATTCGTATCTGCAGGTATCCGGAATAAAACCCGTAACGGATAAGAAATGGACATTGGAAATGGATACCCGCAGATAATAGATACTAGTATTTTTAATACCCGCATGTTAACGGGACTGGTACGAGTATTATAGTATCGGTAGTCGTGAATACCGTACACGCTATACTTTAATTTAAATTAAAAAAATAAATAAATAAAACATTATTAAGATATTAACATATTGATTGTGAATGATTTATTTTTTATCAATTAGTTTTAAAAAAAAAATCATTACTTTGTAAATGTCATTCAACACTACTTAAATGAGTTATTTGGACTTTGTTTAAAATTTATGAATGTTATATATTGTATTTTTTTTTAATTTACGATTAAAATATGTTGTTAAATATTTGTGTGTGTGTAAATACCTGCGGGTACTCGTGAATATTAAAATATTATGTGGGTACCTGCAGAACAGATACCCGACGGATATGGGTACGGGTACAACGCGGATATTTATCCTGCGGGTCGGGTACGGGGGAGCTACTACCCGTACCCTACCCGCCCCGTTGACATCCCTACTTGCAATAGGTAAAAAATGGGTATTGTAAATGGATATTCGCGGGTAATGGGTACAAATATTTTTTATACCCACATATTAATGGGACAAGTACGGATGTCATAGTATATGTACCCGTGGATACCCGTATCCGTTATATTTTAATTTAAATTAAAAAAATTTAAAAAAACATGATTAAAACATTAACACATTGAAATTAAATGAATTATTTTTTATCAATTGGTTTTAAAATATCTCCATTTATTTGTAACTGTCATTCAACGCTATTTAAATATATTAACTTTTATACTATATTAAAAATTCCTAACAAATAATAAGAGTAAAAGAAATTAGCTTTATTTAATTCATTATTAAATTGTTAAAAAATAACTTAATAAAAAAAGTATGATCGTATGAACTTTAAGAAAACATAAAAATTTAAGATGTCCATTAATCAAATTATCAATAAATAATTTAAAATTCAAAAATATATTTATATCAAAATTTGAAAAAAATATAACAGTTTAAAAATTAAAAATTAAAAAAAAAAGTAACTAAAAATGAAATGTAAAGAAAAGATGTCATACATTAAGAGAAGGTTTTTTCACCATTTTTATATAAGTTCATTATGAAATTATTAGAATGATACAAGTTTTAAAAAGAAATTGTATATGGACAAGTCATGTCAAGTTGACACAGTTTTATAATAAAGAAGTCATATCAAATTATGACGATTTCTATAAAAAAATATCCAAAAGTAGAATCATCATAACTTGATATAACTTCAATTATGAAATGACGACATCAATTCTTTCAGTTTATAACTGAAATCGACCAACATGACACGATTTTACTTTTGAATCACTTTAAAGAAAAATTATCATAATTTAACACGACTTCAATTTATCTACAATAACATCACTTCGATTTGACACAACTTCTTTGTGATTTGTCTATATGATTTTCTTTTTTTTTTAACTTGTACCGACCTAATAACTTCACATAGACCAAAATTATGAAAAAAGTTTAAGAGGACAACTTCTAAAAGCAAAGATATAAAAGTATATAAAATAAAGTAAACAAAAGTAGAATAACTGGAAGTGTTAATAGGAAGTATGATTTTTATAGAAAATAAAAAATTGAAGTTGAGGATCTAAAATATAACTTAAAAAATGAAAAAAATAAAGTTGTGATTTTAAAACATGATTTTATTTCTGTTAGTCGGAGTTTGAAAAATATGATTTCTTCAATTTGAATTTGTATTTCCAAAACAACACAACTTGCTTCTTTTATGTAATTTTAAAAAAAATTATAGATTTGAAAAAACAAATTACATTGTTTTAGTTAAAAAAAATCCAACAAAATGAGTCCGAGGAAGTACACAGTGAGATAGTTTATCAGATATTCTCGATATTCTTGATAAACTAGCGTTTTGATCCATGAAAACTTAGGAGCAACTTTTGCTAAAGTTAATTTTTATGTATTTCAATCACGTTAAATAAATTAAAATTTATTTTTCATAAGTTAAAACAACCCATTTATAAAAAAGTAGTACATAAATTTTTTTAAAAAAATATGGAAGTTCAGACTCATATTTTAGAAGTTTCACTATAATACATATTTAATTAATATCAATTTTAATAATAAAAAATAATTATTTATTTTAAAGTGACAAATTTAAATACTAATTTATAAACTACAATTTATTAATAACTAAAATCATTTTTAAATTCATCTATAAATTTTGGTTAGTATAATAGTCTTTAAATTGGTTAATAATATTAGTTAAAAAAAATTGATCTTTAAATTTTTTTAAATTGGTTACTAATAAAACAAATTTAGTGACTATTTTTCTTTTATAACTAATCTTAATGGTTAATGTTAGTGATATATTTAGAGATCAATTTATTATATAAACTAATTTAAGTTTCAGTAATTTTTAATTTATAAATTTATATTTAAATTAGTCATTATAATAATTAATTATTTTTTATTTTTAAAATTGATCATTAATTAAAAAATTGTAGTGTTTTTTATATGTGGTCACTATATATGTTTTTTTATATATTCTTGATAAACGGGTCTAGAAAATGTAGTAAATGATTTCATTTAACAAAATAAAATTATTTAAGAAATAGGTACGCATAAAAAGTGTTATTACATAAATATTCTTTTAATTAAAAATTTAAAGTGTAATGTTAACGGAAAGTTGTCTATAATAGCAAAATGTGCTTGTCCATGACCTCATCATGACAAAAGCTTTACATATTAAATATTTTTATAATGTTTGAGTAACTTATTCATTAATTCTATCTAACCCATTATGGCAGAGACTTTTGTTCCCAATATTATAATTAATGTTGATCGGACAAGATTTTGTACCTAGAGGAAATCGAATTCAATTCTATGAATGTTTCTCACAAAAATGTAAGTGGTGATGTCTAACCACTATATGAACTCACGTTAAATTAATTAATACTATATATATAAATAATTCTAAAGAATATTAAAATATGCATTGATAATGAGTAAAAAATATTTTATATACATGTATTTGAGAAAACAGATAAATAACCGTGTCCTTAAAATAAAATAAAAATACGCAAAAAGGATAGAAGTACTTTTTTCTTTAACTATAAAAATTATACAAAATTAATAAATTTTAAAGAAAACAGTGAATAAAATTTGAAATGTCTGAAAAGGAAGATATGATAAAGTTTTCACGTCAGCTTACCCATGTCTGTCACGTGTTAAATAGTTTTTTGAATTAAATTAAAAAAAATATTGAAAAAGTATTCTTCTTCTTCCTCTCGTCTCAACTCCAAGATTTTCCACCTCCATTGCCATTGATAATCTTTTCTTACCACCATCTTGATACAATCATCACAACTCCATCTTCATCACCATTTTTTCAACTCCATTGTCAACCCCTCCATTTTTTCACATTTTTCACAACCACTAAATCCTCATCTCCATTTTTTGGATTTTCCCTTCTTCATTCATCCACCTTCAAAGCCCGCACCATTTTTCAATATTTATAATCTTCATCCTATTCAACCAACCAGTTTCACCTTATGCTCCTCCACTTCGTTTTCCCCTCCGAATAAATACAACATATTTTATAATAATATTTGAATTTTTTTATACTATTTAATATATTTTATTTTATTATTAATAAAAAACACATTTCATAACATTATCCGAGTTGTTTACATTCATTAATATAAATTTAACAAAATTTAACTAAAAAAAAATTAAATCAACATCTTTTTAAATTTAAAATAATAAATTGAACTAAAATTTTAAACAATAATTAATTCTAATTTTTGCTAAAAATTAAAAAAAATACTTTATATATTTATACCACGTATTTTGTAAAATTTTGCTTTTAATATAATAAAATAACTTGTCACATTTTTCATTGGAGTTTTAATCACACCAGCGAACTGTGTGATTAAATACCGACATCAACATGGTCATATAAACCATATTCGTTACTTGTTAATTTTATATATATATTTTTATACAAGTGTTATTGTCAATTCAACTTTTTGCACTACTCTTGCAGAAAATTGTCTTTTAGTATATAATTCCATTTTATGTTTACTCACGTACACACGTGAGTTAAATGTTTACCTTGACAACGGAGAAAAATTAATCAAATGATTTTGTTTACTTTATTTTAAATTAAAATATTGTTTTAAACACAAAATGATATGGTTCATTTTCTAAAGAAGCCTTCGTTTAAAACTTAAGAGCATTGACCCGAAATCCTCTAACCAAAGATAAAACCTTACTAACCCGAATTTTAAGTTCTAAAAAACTAGGACTCTTTTAAATATAATATTTTTTTTTGTCTTTATAAAAATTATTTAGCTGAAAAAAACGTGATTAATTGTAAATTAATATGACCACTTTTTTTGTTTGTTTTACACATGAGGATGTCCAATTAAGCATTTAACTAAAAAAAATACAATTAATAGATGTGATTAAGAATTATATTTATTGCACTAAGGACTCAATTATATAATATTGTAAATACCAAAAATTACATTACATACATTATATCCAAAACATATAATTAATAAAGTGAAACATCACTATTTTTTATTATTATAGTAGAAACGAAAATAGTATGAAAATAATTTTTTTAAGAAAATTCCGCCCGTGCATTACGAATTCAACCAATGGGTATAAAAATATGACTGTAACATGAAATACGACCATGCGCACTTTTTCTTCCCACCTTTTTCATCGAATCTGTGTACGTGCCATTCTCATTCTTATCTACTCTGTTTTATACAACACACTATAAATACAACACAAATGTATCCACTTTGAACCATTAACAATCCAAATCTTCATTCTTTCTAACATATTTAAGGTTTTACAGCAAACATTTTTTTTCGAAGGTAAAGATTTTGATGGTGTTCTTTGTTTCCTTTAACCTAACTCTCTCAGTTTGCACTGAACATTTTAGTCTCCCAATGAAATGTTGCATTGTATATGCTTGATGTTATGACTCTATAGTATATGATACAATGGGGATTTTGTGTTATTCCAATGTGAATTGCTTAACATTTTCACAACTTGTGTACCAGGATGGATTCAAGTTCTGCAATTATGAAGGGTATAGCAAGAGAGTTTACTAGATGGCAAGCAAAGGTTGAAGAAAGAGACATAATAAGCCAAATACATGAAAGCATTCTTGGCCACATCTTGTCTTTCCTTCCAACAATGGAGGCAGTGCGTACCAGTGTGTTATCAAAAGGGTGGATTGATGTTTGGACATCCATCACCAATCTAGAGTTCAATGACAGTGTGCCTTTTTCTGGGAAGAAGATGCAAAAGGAACAATATGAATATTTTGTGAACAAAGTGCTTCTTCACCTTGGCAATTTAAGCACTCAAAGTTTCTCTCTTTGTTTAACTTCTTATCATTATGAACCATCCATGGTCAGTGCATGGATCTCCTCTATATTGGAAAAAGGAGTGCAGAAACTTCACATTCAGTATGCTGATAAAGTTCACTTTCCTTCTCATTCTCTCTTTAGTTGCAACTCTCTTGTACAATTGGCTCTTCAAATGACATGTAGTCTCAGTATTCCAACCTTTGCATGTCTCCCAAACCTTCAAACTCTTAGCATTTCTGGGATCAAGTTAGTGAGTGAATTCCCCACTTATTCAAAAGATCTGATTCTTAGTTTCCCACTTCTCAAAGTGTTTGAAGCAAAAGGGTGTGAGTGGTCAACTAAGCAGAATCTTTGTATTCAAGCACCTCTACTTGAAAAGTTTTCCATATCAGTATGGACCTCTCTATCGAATGAACCATGCAAATCTTCCATCAAGATTTTCTCTCCCCATCTGACAGATTTCTCTTACGAGGGTGATCTTGAGAAGGAAATCATTCTTTCAAATCCATCATCAGTTCAAAATGCTTCTGTAGTGATTGTCATTGATGAAGACAGAAAAGAAAATATGGGAAAACTTCGGTTTCAATTACAAAAAATTCTTACCCAGATCCGTGAAGTGGAACGATTAAAATTACTGTTGTACAAGGTATGCTTTGTTTTTCATCACATGTAATTGGAAATTTGCAAAGATAAGACTGACATAGTTATTTTCCTTTCAAAATTGGTATAATATGATGAGCTAATTTTTTCAACCGTCAATAGTCAAATATAACATGACATGATAAGACAACACTGCATGTTAGACCACTGTGCAAGTTTCTAACCTTTTGCATATATTCTTAAAAAACTTATTAGATGTCCATTTTTATTATATTATACACATTTTGTTTGCTAGTACAATTATATATTTAAACATGTTTTTGCTTTGTGGAAATGTGTGACATGATATCTTAATTCATTCTCAAACTCTACGTGCCAGGATTCTATACCTAGTTTGAATCATGCATATTCTTAACCTTGTCAATCTTACATTAGAAAATAGAGGAAAGAAAAAAATTCATGCTTTGTCCGAGAATTTGATGTTGAGCAATTTTTTCCTTGTCATATGCAGGTTTTAGTGAATGCTGCTGATATTTTCACCCGTCTACCAGCTTTCGGAAAATTGACATATCTGCAACTGAATGAAGTTACTGGTGAAGCTCTGTTGAACATACTCCACAATTCTCCTAGGCTTGATACTCTAGTTTTACAAAATGTAAGTTTTGAAATCTTGCTTTTGGTTCACTGAAATTCAAATGTTACAAATGATGGATTACTCATGTTAAACATAAAAAATGTTTCAGGGGGTATTTGACTTCAATAAAGATGCTTCGACTTCTACATCAGTGCCTCAATGCTTTGTGTCTAGCCTCAAAGCTTTTCAGTTCAAAGGGTTTAATGTACGTGAGCATGAGCTTCTTCTGGTAAAATTTGTGATGGCAAATGCAGCAATCTTGGAGGATATGACTATTTGTACTGCTTTCTGGTTGCAGTATTCAGATATTGATATGGAGAAAGTTAAGGAACAGATACTCTCTTTACCAAAGTGTTCAAGCTCTCTCATGATACTATTTTCTCAAGTCAATGGTTTCTGATGCACAACTGATATATAGCTGGAGTGGAACTGGTTTATATGGGATAAAGATATTCAAGATTTATCATGTGCATTTAACATTTAATGTTAAATGTTGATTCTTTTTTATCAGAACTAAATGATAATAACTATTGGTTTCTTCGAAGAAGAAAAAAAGTGAGTGGTATGGCAAATGCAGTATATAGTTATAAATAATAATACAATAGGAATCTCTTGTATCAAAATCAATTATTGATTCTAAAGGGACAAAGGAAGTCAGTTTTATTCACCTTCGATTTGATTCCAATTTTGTCACTTGGATTACAAATTTGTTTAAATTAAATAAAAACAATGAAGACGAAATTTCATAATTAGCAGAGCAAGCCCTTATTTCTAATGAAAACCCTTGATTTCTTTGATAAAATAAATAAAAATAAGCAGGGATGATGTGACTATTCCCTCACCATTGCTCTTCTTAGTTTTCACAATTCTCTCATATTTGATCTCTTCATTTTTCACCACCCACCTGAATTCGCCATTCAACAAAAGGCTAAATAGAATCTTATTATAAGGTGTACCACAAAAGATTCCGCGCCAATATAGGCTATTGAAGTAGTTAGACGAAAGAGTTCAAGAGCATGTAAATAACGTGTTATTTAAAGACTTTGAGGGGTTTCAGAGGGGACTAATATTGTGGTATAGCATTCTCTTCCATCAATTATTCATCCCGAGTACTTCTGAATTTATGGGATCTCGAGTACTTCCGGATCCATGAGAAGGTACCAAGTTATACTTCTGACTGCTTGTCCACCTCATCAGTAGAGGATTTTATTTCTTCTTTTAATATTTGCTCTGAAAAAATATTGAACATTTAGAGGATCAGGCATGTAATTCAAGTGATAGTCTACCAAAAACCTTTCCCAGATTATGTCGAATGTAACCTCCTCGTCATAATCTGAGTAGTGTCGAGTCAGTTACATTCTAATAGCTGAACTTTTCTATAAACTTTTCAAATTCTATGTGAACATTGATATAACACTCACAACTGATAAGTTTATGTATTTTTATCAACTAAAACAAAGTCAAGAAGTTAGATGGACTTACGTGAAAGTTACTCAATATGGTCTTTTTTTTTCGTATACACTCAATCCTATAAAAGGCTTTAAAAATCCTTTCTTCAAACTTAGGCATGCTAAGTCAGATTAAAGGTGTATTTTCTTTTACCTTAACAATACACTCAGGTGTCCTTTCTATTGACAAAGTCCAATTAATTTCAGCTAGTACAAAACACTACCTTTTGGTCAACACTACAAAAATTTATAGAATTATTGACGAAAATTTACTAATGAAAATAAATTTGTTGATAAATTTGAATTATCAACAAATTTTAAAATTTTAATTATTAATGAAATTTATCGACAAATTTATTTTTGTTAGTAAATCTATCGGTAAATTCGTCGATAATACATATTTTATTTATCGATGGAAAAATGCATCAATAAAATCTGTTGGTAATTTAAAGTGGTTATTACCGACAAATTCGTCTGTGGGTAAAAAGAGCAGAAAATTTCCCATCCAATAGCCCTAACCTAATGTTCTCTTCTCCAACATAAAAAGTAACACAAGGGTTTGTCCAACCAGTGAAGTGCCTTGTCCATGTACGATAGCGCTTGTCTTGTCATGTCAAGACATCGACAACGTCGCCTTTGACCAACGTAGCCTTTGTCGATGTCATTGAGACGTCTCCTCCTTTGCTCCTCTTCCCCACACACGAGACCTCAAGATTGTAACCACATCTCGACATTGTGCATCTTCACCTACCAAGGTCCTCATCGGAGACGCCGTTGACGTTATTGCTGACACTAGTGACACTACTTCCTCCTCCCTCTACAATGAATGCATGGGGTGTTAGCAAGGTGGAGTTCTGGTCAATTGGAGTGAATATGGGATTGTCCCTTTGTAATGTGTTGATTTTTCTGGATTGGGGATGGAAAATGGTTTTTGGGTTTGGAAGATGAAGTTTGAACTAAATTGAGTGGTGGTTAGAAGGGGGTTGACATCGTTTTGTTGGATGCAAAACTGGTCAAAATAGAAAAATAAAGGAAGAAGGAGGGAGGAGAAAGAGGATGAACCAAATCACGATGCTTACAGACGGATTTTTTCGTCAACAATTACTAGGGAATTTTTTGTTGGTAATTATTGACGAATGATACTGACAAATTTTTTCGTTGTTATTATTAAAATATTTTTGGTTGTTGGTAGGTTGTCGTAAATTTTGATTTATCAATGAATTTTAAGCATTACCAACAAAAAGAAGATATAGTTGCTTTAAAACCAATTAGTAGTAAAACACTTCTCAACATTCCTTTTGAATCTTTTATTAATCGAATATTTTGGACCTGCCAAATAATAATAATAATTTATAACAATATTTAAATAGGATTATCTTTTTTGTATTCACATTTCAAAATACCAATTTTACCCTTTAAAATATAATTATTTATTAAATTTTTTAAAATTGACCGTTATTTTTATAAACTTTTTTATAGAATCATCTATCTTTGCCTTTCTTTTTTTCTCTATTTATCAATAGTTGTTCTCTCATATTTTTTGATACATTTCACTTTATTTTTAATAAACATAATTTTATTTTATATATTAACTTAATAACATTACATTATCATCACCTAATAATATAATATCACATATATTTAAAAAATGCGTACACACAAGCGCGACAACACCGATGTGTATGTTAGTAATAATAATGTAAATATAGATATGGTAGATACAAAATAAAAAAATATAATAAATAGTTCATTTAAGAAAACAAAATTATTTAATATATAGGTACTCATAAAAAAAAATGTTATAAATACTTTATTTTTCATTAAAATTTGAAAGTGCAAAGTTAGGTAAAGTGTCTATAATAGAAAAAATATGACCTTCTCCATGATCTCATCATTACAAAAGCTTTACAAATTTGATATTTTTATAATCGTTGAATAACTTATTCATTAATTCTCTATTATATATTTCTTCTAACCCATTTAAGGTAGGAACTTTTTTTCCCAATATTATAATGATTGTTGATCGGATAAGATTTTGTACATTGAGAAATCAAATTCAATTGACCTATGAATGTTTCCCACAAAAATGTAAGTGGTGATCTTTAACTACTATATCAAGTTGAATTTAATTAATTAATTAAAACTACATATATAAATAATTATAATCTAAACTACATTTAACTACTATCTCTCTCTATGTTTGCGTTCCTACCTACTTGCTTTCTAACCCCGATGCCAATGCACTTTCTGTTTTGAGTCTTTGTAAATGTTTGTAGTATTAATATATATATATATATATATATATATATATATATATATATATATATATATATATATATCGAGAAAAAACAGATAAATAACTGTATCCTTAAAATAAAATAAAAATACGAAAAAGGATAGAAATACTTTTTTCTTAACATAAAAATTATAGAAAATTAATAATATTTTATAGAAAATAGCGAATTTTTTTTTGAAATGTATGAAAAGGAAAATATGATAAAGTTTGCTAAATCACTTTTGTTAATGAAAAGAAATAATATTTTCAACTAAGAATTAGGAGATAAATGAATTGGAGTTTTTATAATTTTTTTATCAACGAGGAAAATACTGTGCATAGACACTCATTTTAGATTTTACTTGAATATCTTATTACAACATTATAATGATAATACCACTTACACTTTTTGTTCTTGTATTTATATTCAATATTGAACTTTCAACAACTTTTTCTTTAAATGAATTCCTTCTTAAGTATTTTTTAATTATAACTATTTCAATAAAATAATTTCATTAAACATATTTAAGTTTTCACAAACAAATACAACTTCTTATACAAGATTATTACATCTCTTTCAAAGTAGTAACAAAAAAATCAAATCAATTTTATTGAACAACGGATAAATAATGAGATTTATGTATGGTGATTCGAAGGATATTATGGCATAAGTTTGTAAAACGTGTTAGTAGTAATTCTTTTAAAATAATTTGATCATTTTAGATATTATTTTGATTTTTAGGTATAACTTATTAACAAGTTATAAGTACATATTATATTAAACTACACGTACAATTGTCACATTTTTATTTTAAAAATTATTAAATAAAAAATAAAATTATTTTACTCATAAATAAAATAAAATAATATAAAAACATGTGATATATAACATCCTCAAAAATAGTGTAACTGTAACATCCCATTTAAATAATAACATAATTAAATAAAATCTTACACCGGATAATATGAAGAGCCAAGTTGCGGAGTATAAGGTCACTCCTTACGGTTATTCAAGGTACTTAAAAGAAAATACTAAAACTCACTACAATGCCTACAACCCAAAAGAAGTAAGAGATAGCCAGTATTCAAAATAAAGCCTTAGGGACAATACAATACACGGGCCTTAGCCTTAAAGAAAAGCCCAAATAAAACGTGAAGTCCAGCCCAAGTAGACTATGCAGTGGAGTCATCTCTTATGTTGACCACGAGTACCTCTCGCATCTGCTCCCATCAATAAATTGATGATCATCGCAAAGGTAGAAGAATAACATACAAGGCAATCAAACAAGCAAAGGGTAAGCTAGAGCCAAAAAGATTTCATCATGCAATCAGATATACTTTCACAGTCCAATATAACATATCATACAAGCATGTTATGACCTTCAAATCAATACACTAAGACTCGACTCATCCGGATACATATAACCTGGTCGGATTCAACGGATGCTTGCACTTGTGGTGGATACCTCTGCTCACCCCCGGCTGCTCACCCCCGAGCTATGTGTTACAAGTGTTACAATGAATCAATTCCCTCACACACAAGGTTAGCCCTTGATGAGTTTCAGGCCTCCTGCTACTCTCACCACAAGAGTCAGTCCGCTCTAAGTGAGACTAACTGACTCCTTAGAGTGTCAGGATGCAATCCTTACCTTGAATCCTTACCAAGTTATATAGATGGGGCACCACCATGGACACCCACTAACAGGGGCCATGGAATTACGTCCCGACCACTGAAGCACGACCAGGAAGTCTCACCTAGAGACTCATAGATTTACGTACTGACAACATACCAATCACATTCCAAACAAACAAATAATATTGATCATGCATTTAACACCTCATGCCATCCTTTGTAACTCATCCTCATTCATATTCCATGTTGATTACATACCATCCCATTTTTCTCAATTCGGGGATATAGAACTTCACCTCATACCAATACCATGCCATCAATGTAACATTATTGTTCATACCGAATTCATGACCACATATATAACCAACCATTTCATTGAAATCGCATGCCAAGAT
>Ga0214545_1011195_pt1 | contig 12522 bp, 5 predicted proteins | sample CNSS4metaG_FD_160064 | JGI IMG/M metagenome (GOLD analysis project Ga0214545, IMG submission 160064) | Root nodule microbial communities from cowpea collected in UCLA plant growth center, Los Angeles, California, USA - CNSS4 | ecosystem: Host-associated > Plants > Roots > Nodule | place: USA... | reverse complement strand
GCTTTCTAAATAAGAGCTTATTTGTCTCAAAAGATTAAAAGACAATAAAATGAACAAACTTCCAAAGCAATTACAATGTAACTGGTGTCTCATCATTCACAGTCTCATAGGAACAAACTTCCAAAGCAATTAAAGTAGATTACCTATTGTCTCATCATTCACAGTCTCATAGGAAGAGCCACCTATGGCATAAGAGAACCCCACTCCAATTGGTGTCTCCAAATACAAAATGTTTGCCTCTGCAGTACAATGTAACTCTTATCATATAGGAGCAATTCTTGCACTTATAATGGAATGATAAGTTTCTCCATGGATTACCTCTGTTCCAACTGTACTCGTTTGTAATCAGAACTTTCCCATTTGGTCTAAAAGCTCCATTTTCAGATAATGCACCCACTCCAACAAAAGAACACCCAGGTCCTGTACAAAACAGAAATTAGCTTCGTCCCTCAGTAAGCATGGCATATTGTAAATCAAAGGCACGCAGATGAAAGATTCAAGGGAGCGAATGTAAAACCCTAAACCCATCACTTATTCAGGAGGATTATTCACATAGCCACCAACATACATCCCAAAATGTAAAACCCTAAACCCATCACTTACAATTTTTTTCCCAATTCGCAGAGGGTTTTCTGACAAGGGTTTTGCTTTGTGAACGATGAAGGTCGGGACATGTTTTTGCCACAGAGTCACTGCGTGGGTTGACGATGAAGGTCGGCGACGATGAAAGGCGACGATGACACTACGTTTCGCTGCGACGATGACATTACGCTGCGTCTGCGTGATGGAGGCTCACTGTCGCTGCGACGATGCACTGTGCTGATTGAGGTTTTGAGTGATGGAGGTTGAAGTGATGATGGGTGCTGATGGAGGGCTAGTGTTGGTTTCGAGAGTTTTGGTTTCGAGAGTGAGTGAGAGTGGAGTGGAGGGTTCGAGAGTCAGTGAGAGGAGTGGAGGTTTCGAGAGTGAGTGAGAGTGAAGTGGTGTGAATATTTTGTCTATTTTATTTTTGATAAAAAATAATTTGATTTTTACATATGAAATATGTTCGTAGGTAACGTTTTTTAAATTTTTTTTATATATTTTTTTATAATATTAGTTATCTACGCAGACTTTTATAAGTAATGCTTTGTAGAAAAGTTTTCCACCAAAGTCAGTCATGGTTACCTACGAAACTTCCGTACGTAATTTATTTTTCTGTTACGCACGAATGTATACTTTATCTACGCCTACTTTTCGTAGATAAAATAAAATTACCTACGAAATATTTTTCGTAGATAAATTTTCCTCGATAATAGCCAGTTTTCTTGTAGTGTTTTTTCAATTGGGTATGGGGATGGGGATGTATATATCCCCACCATAATACTCGTCCCCGCCATATCTCCATCCTTGTTTAAATTATTAAAATATTCACAATTAATTAAGTAACCTTATATATATATATATATATTCTTTTTATTTTTTATTTATTATAAATATTTAGTTTGTCATGAAACTCATTCATATCTCTAATATATTTTTTATCTTATCATAACCTTTATGTAATTATGTTAAATGATATATGTCAATTAAAAAAAATTTATGTCTAACATTTGAATATTTCTATTATTTTTTAATATTTTTATTTATTGTATATTTTTCTTTCACATGAGAATATTTAATACTCTCAATTTAAGTGTTTAATATCATAAACATTTCATTTACTAGGTAATATAAAAAAAATTCTTTACTTATTATTATTAATTTTTGTTTCATTTGAAGAAGTCTTTTGTTTCGCTAAAATAATTTTTGTTATTTCTCAACCATTGAGTATATATGTTGATATTTGAAAAGTTTTCTTAGATCTCTAAGATACTTTTCATCTTATCATACCCTTAATTATACATTTGTTTTTCTTTGTGCGATTCCTTCCAATAGTCTTCAAATTGTTTATAAGATACAAATTTGTTAATTTTTTAATATTTTTATTTTTGTTTATTTTCATCATGTAGAATACTATTTCGATAAATTTTATCTAATTATTTTTTATTTTCTAACTCATTACAATCATACTTTAATTTTTTCACTATAATTGTATAAATAATTTTTATTTTCTACAATATAAAGATTTAATGTAATTGCCATGAATATTTTTTTATCACCATCCAACATATATTGGAGTTCAAAAGATACAAAATTTATGATAAAATTTTATTATTATGTTTATTATTTGTTCTTTGTGTCATTTTTTTATCAACCATTAAGTATATATGTTGATATTTGAAAAGTTTTCTTAGATCTCTAAGATATTTTTCATCTTATCATACCCTTATTATATATTTGTTTTCCTTTGTACGATTCCTTTCAATAGTCTCCAAATTGTTTATAAGACACGCATTTGTTAATTTTTTAATATTTTTATTTTTTGTTTATTTTCATCATGCAGAATACTATTTTAATAAATTTTATCTAATTATTTCTAACTCATTACAATCATACTTTAATTTTTTCACTATAATTGTAGAAATAATTTTTATTTACTACAATATAAAAATTTAATGTAATTGCCATGAATATTTTTTTACCACCATCCAACATATATTGGGGCTCAAAAGATACAAGATCTATATTAAAATTTTATTATTATGTTTATTATTTGTTCTTTGCGTCGTTTTGATCAAGTGATGTATTATAACTTTTATTAGTGTATAAAAAATAGATTCATTATAATTTAAAAAATTGAAGTAAACAAACATTTAAAATATATTTTAATTTGAATATTTTTTCCTTTTATATTTTTAAAAAAATATTTTTAGAATTTATCAACTAGGTTTCATTAATGTTTGCAAATTTAATAAATGTTTTGGTTCTCATTAAATTTTATTTGGTATTTTAATCTAAAATGTAAACAATTATAATTTATTTTAAAGTATTTGATATCGAAGAAACAACCATACTCCTAATACTGAATATTTAATAATATTAGGTTTCCTTTACCGTAATTTTTTATTATTTTATAAAAATTAATTAAAATTAATATTAAAGTAGTAAGAAAATGGGTACAGGTATGAGTACGAGATTATACCTGTTACCCAGTGTGGATGGGGATGGAACAAAAGTTTGATACCCGTTAGGTTTGGGTATGGGGATGATATTTTTTTACGGAGATGGATATGAAATAGTGAAACCCGTCCCCGCCCTGTTGCCATCCCTACATAAATAAACCGACATAAAACTTTCGGTCCAAATTTTCTCTTTCACTTCAGAATTTAGAAAATGCATAATATAGATATTATGCAAAATTTGAAACTATAACAATGATTAAGACCTTGAACAGGGTTTTGATTTTTAGAGACAAAAAGACCTTTTAGCTATTTAGAAATGAGTAGCATGATGATGATTTACCCTTAAGACATTAAAAGGTTAAGAAAATGCAGCAAAGGAACATGAAACATAGACCAAAAAGACCTACATTTTTTTACATCACCAAGCAGGTCTAGACAAACTCATGTTCTTCTTTGAATTTTCTGGCAAAATGAGGAACCATTTTGGGAGAAAAATAATGTGAATTTGCTAACCTGCATCATCATAATTAATGTTGGCACAGAAAAAAGAGGGTACGGAATGTTTGAAGAAATGCTCCAGCATGCTTTCATCTTTTGGCGTGATTATGATGTGCAGTTGTGTTGTGGAACATGTGATTTTTGTGCTACGAATCCCACTAACTTCGGCCATCATCATGAAAGTGATCCACCACGTTTCAAGTGCAAGATATTTGTGTTCCATTATTCTTTGATAAGAGTATTTTTAGAATAAATTGTTTATTTGCATCTTGACACAAGATCTCTCACGTATTAAATTTTAAAATTACGAAAAACCCATACGACTTCTTAAAATGCTAAAGGTTCCTTAAAATTTGGCATAGATTCAGTTATGGTCTTTTAAATTATAATAAATTATTTTAGTTGACTGAATTTAAAAAATGTCATTTTAATTCTTAAATGTCAAGTTTAAAAGACTCAAAGTAGTTAAAAGACTTATTTTAGTCACGAAAATTTAGTTCCACAAATATAAAATCATATATATTTTTTTAATTTAATTGACTAAGTTATTTTATTTTTTAAATTTGAAATACCAAAATCATATTTGTTCCTGCAGAGAACAAATAAGATGAGTTAGACACAAGTGTCACCTTACCATGTAGTCCGCTATCTCTTCAGTTAGTCTCTCCCCGGTTGATACATGTCAGCTTGAACCCAGGAGGGGTTACCTGCAGAAGAGTCTCCGAAGCTCAAGTAAGTCAAAGCTCTCAGAGAGTCAAATTAGTGATTAATGAATGCGTACCTTTAATTACTGGGGTCCACGCGTATTTATAGAGCATTAATGATGTCTGATTACCTCATGGGTCGGGCCTTGACTTGGGCTCTAGCTTGGGCCATGAGTGGGCTTGGGCCCTAACCCAGGCCCTTAAGACCTATTGAACGCGGGGACTTCTATTTTCACTAAGTTTATTGGAGTTGTCGGCCTGGGCTTTAATCTTATCGGGTCTGCTGGAGTAGCCGGCCTGGACCGACTACCTACCTTGACAACTTATATTAGTTATACGAGGTGTAGGTTATTCTTCTAGATGTATAGGTTAAAACCGGTACAAGTTAGGCTAACTCGGCCTAGGCTGAATACTTGGCTGCCTTGATATATGCATTGTTTACTTATTTGGTCGAGTTTGGCTAGGTGTGGTAAAATATTTAATCTAGAATTTTACAGATTAAAAAAAGGCTTAAATAGTCATTTGGTCCTACTTTAGGTCAAGTTTTTTCAGTTTAGTCCTACTTTTGAAATTGTTTTCAATTTGGTCCTACCTTTCGTTAATTTCATTCAATTAGATCATTTTTTTAACTCCGTCTAAATAGTTAATGGAACAGTGGCCAGCATGGTTCATTTCTATGACGTGCAGCACTGTTCAATGACGTGACCATTATTTTACTATGTTGGCCTTTTAATTTTAATTAGAGAGTTTTGGGGTTTATAATTTGTCGAATTTTGTTTAGGGATTCATTAGGATTTGGGGATTTCTTTGAATTGGGATTTCAAAGGTTCTGCATGACCCACCATCAAAGATTGCTTTTCATTCTGTGAAGATTTTGTCGCGGAGGGTTTGCATCTTCATCGCGGAGGTAGGGTTTGTTTAATTTTGTGGTTTAGGGTTTGTTTAATTTTTGCTGATTACGTTTTTGTTAATGATTAGGATTATTTTAATCCTAAACCCTAATCAGCTGGTATCTTGGCATTTCTCCCACTCATCAGAATAGCAGCTTGATCATAGGCTCTAGCAGCTTCTTTTGTTGTTTCAAATGTCCCTAGCCACACCCTACTCTTACTGTTTCACGAGGAAAATAAAAGATTACATTGATTTTGGGGTTTTTGTGGAAAAAAATGTGTAGGAATGAACTTACAAAAGCGGGTGGCGAATTTCGAATACCCATGAACCCTAATGGCGCTGCTTGACACCTCTGAACTTATTTGTTTGTACCATGATGGTGGGTCATGCACAGTCTCTGAAATTCCCAATTCAAAGAAATACCCAAATCCTAATGAATTCCTAAAGCCAATTCGACAAATTATAAACCCTAAAACTCTCTAATTAAAATTAAAAGGCCAACACATTAAAATAACGATCACGTCATTGAACATTGCTCCACGTCGTAGAAACGAACAATGCTGACAATTGTTCCGTTAACTATTTAGACGGAGTTAAGGAAAAAGATCTAATTGAATGAAATCAATGAAAGCTAGGACCAAATTGAAAACAATTTCAAAAGTAGGACCAAACTGAAAAAAACTTGACCAAAACTAGGACCAAATGACTATTTAAGCCTAAAAAAAAAAATTAAAGATTCATTTATATTTTTAAAATTAATCCTTTTTTTCATTTCCACTAACGTGAGAATCTTAGTGACAAATAATATTTTTACCTATGTGATTCAATTTTTATATTCTTTAGTTTAAGATAGGTATATTTGTATTTTTTCATGGAATGAAATTTAGAAGTGACACATATCTTCAATAACTCGATTATACCTTCTTAAAATGTAATTATATATTCTATTTCTCATATAAATTCTTATCATTTTAAAAAACATCATATATAAAACATGTTCCTGCAGAGAACAAACAAGATAAGTTAGGCACAAGTAACACCTTACCCATAGTCCGCCATCTCCTCAGTAGGCCTCTTCTCGGTTGACATATGTTTGCTTGGACCCGGGAGGGGTTACCTGCAGAAGGGACTCTCAAGCTCAAGTTAGTAAAATTTCTCAGAAAGTCAAATCAGATGATTAGGAAAGTAATGAATGCATACTCTTAATTCGTGGGGTCCGAGTATATTTATAGATCATTAATTGTGTTTGACCATTCCACGGGCTGGGCCCTGGTTTGGGCAATAGGTGGGTCTGGGCCCTAGCCTAGGCCTTTAGTCTTGATTATTGTGGGCTTACTGATTTTTAGGAGTGTTTTGGTTTCGTCAAGTTTCTTAAAGTGGTCAGTGTAGACCGATTACCTCTTTAGTGGCTTATGCCGCCATTGTTCGCATGTCATCTTAGGTTGGTTGTTCCTTTAGCGGCTTGGGTTATCGATTTAGGCGAGTTAGGCTTAGGTCAGCCTGGGCCGGCTACCTGAATTATTTTTCGTATAGATATGGTGATCGTTTATTATTATTATTTGGTTGAGTTGGCTAGGTGTGGTACACTAGTCCCCCAGCCTTTGCCGATATAAGTATGTCGGTGAAGGATGATATGTGCTGATGGGCTAGCGAGACCGGCTGGGTGTGGTACAAAACACATTTACTTCACTTAACTACACAAAGTTATTATAAACACTCAAGTCGGTTATTTGTTATATAATCAACCCAATATCTCTCATATGTCATAAATTAATTTCATTTAAGATAAATTTCATATTTTTTATTTTTTATTTTATTTTAATTTGTTATATGTAACCTCCCATATTAGCAAAACCACACGATAAATTAAGGCATTATAAGTTAGTCATTAAATACAAACAATCACGTAACAAATATTTTGTATTTATAGTCTTCCTTATAAATTAAAGAAAATATTGTAAAGATTAAATTTTTTTTCGAATACTAGGAGGAATATAACAACACAATCATATGTACATATGAAGTAATTACAATTTATAAATCTCTCAAGCAATCTCTTATTGCCCATCTCTCCCACTTGTACCATCATCTGCTCACATATAACATACAATCACAGTAGATGAACAATCACAAACAATAGACAAAACACAAGGGTAAGGTTATTTAATTTTATAAAGTTCTACATGCTTTTCATATCATATAATTCATTTTTCAATCAGATATTCATGATTCACTTTGCCATTCAAGATAAGGAACAAATCAACCAACCAATATACAACATAATATCATCTGATTCCAATATCCATTCTTTACGAAACTAACATAATCTAGACTCAATTATGGAATGACATGTATTTAGCTAAATACGCATAAAGTCATGCACTTGCCGTATAACCTTATATATAATGTCATTATCGATTTATATTAACTTGGTCTAAAATTTCACTCCTCATGATAGGGTTAGTTCCTTCAATGCTTTAGGTCACAACACTATTTCATACTAACTCAATAGACCAAGAACATCCTTCAACTCTCACCACCTATACTTTATTTTCTATAGAAGTTTGTGAGCTTAGTAGAGTTAGCATGGCTTCACAATCAGGACTACCACTCAATACATACCCTAACATTGGACAATTTGAAAATTTCCCTGAGAATTAACAACATTCCAATACAAAAAAAAAATTGATTTTTTCTTATGGACAAAATTTGTATGTAATGTATAAAATTTGTAGGTAATTAGATATTATCTATAGATTACATATGAAAAAATTCTGTATGTACATTAGGCGTAGATAAACTTATATACGGATAAAATTTTGTTTGTAATTTTATATACGAAAATTTTCGTAGATAATGGAATTTGTAGAAAATTACATACGAATTATTCTGTATTTAATTTTTTATGAATTACATACATAATAATTCACATGTAATTTACATGTGGAATAAGCCGTAGATAGTTCAATCAGAATACATATGTGTATATTACATACAAAATAATCCACATGTAAATTATATACGAAAAAAATCTGTAGGTAATACTTAATGTTGAATAAATTTCATACAAATTATTTCATATGTAAATATGTATGTAATAGTATACTTTTCAAATTAAAAACTATATTTTTTTATTTCAACTTTTTTGTACATTTCTTGTCAATTGCAATAAATCTCGCCAACACTAAAACATGCAAGCAACATTTTACTTAATCCAAATCCAAGTTAATTATAAATAACATAAAGTCCAAATCAAATATAGCAACATTATCCAAATCCAAGTTATAAACAAAATAAGTGTCAAGAATTCAATCTAAAAGTTCTAATGTAGTTCTAACAAAAGTGCTAACATAACATAATCTAATGTAGTCCAAAAAGTGCTCAAAGATATAATGGTAATCAAGCTCTAACAAAACATAATCTAAAAGTTCTAACATAATCAACAAGTGCAAACATCTAAATTCCTAATATTTAAAGTAGTCATGTCCTTCTTGTTGATTGTTTAGTTATAGTTGCTGCTAGTCTTGTTGAGGATGGTTTTGCTCATGTTGGTGTTGTTGCTCTTGCCACTGTTGTTTTAATGTAGTTTGTGCATCTAGTGGAAAGAAAGGGAGGACAACATTAACAAAGGATTGAAATTGTAACACCCCTTTTGAGATGTCACATATAATTTAAAAGTTACCAAGACTTCCAAAAGAAACTCTGATAGCATCTTATTTAGATAGGATTTTTCAATAGTAATTTTCCTTAAAACCATTTACAAAAATATTCATTTCTGAAAAACTTGGTTCACCAAAACTAATGCACCATTAAGGTCCATATAAAACCATTTCAGCATAAGGCATTAAATAAAACTTATTACAAATCCTTGTAAAAGAGAATCAACTTCCAAAAATCGCTAACTATTACATGGAAATCCAAAACAATTTCAAAATGCTTTAAGTAAAACTCCCAAGTCCTTCCCACAAGCTACTCACAAATATGCATCTTCACTAGCATCTGCATCAACATCTCCTCCTATATAACACAAGTTATACGATCATCGCATGTGAAAACCACAACCACAAACATACAAGGATGAGCTACCCATGTGACACATCACATAACAATGTACATTAACATAGGACTCAACTAGCATTACCATAATATAACATAACTCATCCAAGATATCAACTATCACATGTTCTAAACACCACAACATGTAATAATCGACATTACCACCAAGTAACATCCAACAATATTACATTCTCTCACAACCAACCACTCTATTTTTCCTGCGCAACAATTCCTCTTTGAAAAGTCCCTTCCCCTACTTTTCACAGACTTACAAACAATAACTCCACCTGCTTAACAAAGCCTTGCGTATGAGCACTCTTGCTAAGCTCATACCAAAGACTTATAAAGGAACAAAACCTTTTTACCCTGACTCGACAAAGCCCTCTAGGTAAAAGAACCATCCTGGCTATACGGTTGTTAGAGAATTCATACTATTCCATCACATATGTATACACATGCATGCAACATCCCATCAAATGATCAATGTAAAATCTCGTCTAGATATTACGAATTTTAAATAATAAAATAAGGAAATAATAACTAAGCATCATTTATTGAAACATCGTTTTCCAAAAACGTGGGAAAATTTAAAACTTTATTACATTATAAAGTATATCAAATCTTTGATTTATAAAGTCAAATATAAAACCCATGTCCATAATCCAAACATTTACATAATACATAAAATTCATAAGATAATAAGATTATGAATATAATTTTCCAACTAGCCCATGCTCCGACACTACGCCTCACCAGATCCACCTATAACATCATTTCCTCCTGTGTACCGCATACACGATCATTGTCAAACACAAGTAGATAGGGTGAGCTAACAATTAAAATAATCATACATACAAACATATATATATATATATATATATATCACAATCACACCAAAGGAATTCCATCTTTGATTCCATACCACATGGCCACCACCATGTTAATTGTGTTCTACGTCTTCTGATGAGTACCTCAAGATGTCTTGCTGCCACACCTACCAGCCACAACTGGTAGAGCACGTGAGGGAAACCATGCCACGGACCACACTCCGTAACGCCAGGTGTAGTTCCCAATACGAATAACATTTGTAACGTCCCAAGACTACCAAACTCATCAACTTAATACTGAGGAGGGCAATCTAACTGGACCAATCTGTACGCGACACCACACGCACACTCATATCGGTAACACTCGCCAACCCGAGCCACAACTCAATAGTTCCTTGTGTTCATCCACCATCTCGAGCCACAACTCAAGAGATGCCATTTCGAGCCACAACTCAAGGAATGCCACGTGTTTAACCCCTATCTCGTGCCACAAGTCAAGGGATATGTTCTGAGCCACAACTCAAGGAACACCAGCAAGCCGGTCTTTGAGATATCATCAAAGCCTTGTAGACCATGCATATCCAAATCATGCAAAACAACTTCTGTTGTAGCAACATCACTTGGTGTTGCTCTGAGTCGCCAAGCGCAACACACTTCTAGATCGCCTATCGGGGAAACACGTACTGTCAGGCGCCAAGCGTCTGTGCACCCACTGTTTGTAGGTATCGCCCGGTGGGACACACCTCATCGCCAGGTGCCACTTGTAACAGGACTCTTCTAATTTGGTAGCTTTCGCTTGGCATGTCAATCCCCACTGCTAGGCGCTACACCAGTACTTGCATAGTACTAGTTTTTGATAAGCACTACAGACCCCTATTTCACGTATTTCCAATCATGGCAACCATACTTACTCTCTAAATTAGATAATTCCATCTTGCCATGTTACTCATATAACATAGTTTCATCATTTTTCACTTAATCACTAGATACACCTTAGCTTTGCATTTATCAACTCTCTAAGTCAAGTATTTCATTACACCATAGGATCCATATTCCTCAGTACCATATTTCTCTAATTTATACCAGAGTCCTAAACGTACCTAGAACCTATCACATATTCCACTGTTGTGTCAATCCTAACTCAATTACAAGGAACCTGCCAATTATACCTTATCTTAGAATTTTTTTAACACATCTTTATCTTAGGCAACTTCCCATTACATTCCAACTCTTAATTCAAATTATGGCTCATCATCCAGTGATGTTCTAGTTTTAAATGATCTCTATTGCACTATCATCTATTCGATTATTTTAACACAACTTATTCATTATAATTCTTTCTAGTTCCACTCCATGCATTAATCATTCTCCCTAATACCATATCCAACCTTTTTCAGTTATGCTTTTACATATCACAACTAACCCTACATTGAATTTCACACTCGTTGCCAACTCAGGTTCACCCTCCACTGTTCTGCACATGTCGGCTGCGGCACGATATGCCCTGCCATGCGATGCATCAGTTTCTGGAATTTCCGGAACTGATTTTGCACCTGCATAAGTTCTCAGTCCTAATTTCTCTCGATTTTTCCAATTAATAAGCCACCCCAATGTGTTTAGGTTCAAAATTCTTTTACACTGCTTCCAACTCACGAAATTATATGAACATGTTCCCATTAATTGGATTCAGAATCTCAAAACCCCCAATTCTCAAACCCTAAAAGATGTTCATACAATTTTTCTTCCAATTTAACCCCCAATTACATATAATTCAACGAGATATGACTTATAATCACTCACAAACAATTAGTACTATCTTTCTCCCCGATCAAAATAATCTTAGAAACCCCCCAATACCAAAATCGAGTCAAATTGGCTGGCGTCGCCTGATGGGTGTTCATCACCGCCAGACAATTCAAACAAAACCCAGAAAACTAGTGAGCAGCCAAGCGTCGCTTGGCAGATAGGCTCTTACCTTCAGGCGGTTCCACCTATAGAACCTAGAAACAAGCATAATGGAATGAGTCGCCTGGTGGTAGTTCATGGTCCGCCAGGCAGTTTTTGGAAAATTTCCAAAAACCTAGAATTTTCGAGTTCATTCAAATGGAAGCATGTAAATTCACATCATACATCATGCAATTAACATAACAACATAAATTTTCGGGTTCAGCTCCCCTAATGATGAAGGATTATCTTGTTCCTTTATAAGATTATTGAATATGGTGTGAGTTGATTAAGAAAGCTAAGTGAAATCCCCACTGGACAATAAGATAGCAAGCTATCTAGATGTGAAGGTTCCTTTCACAAAGCTCAAGAGATGATATGATGGATTGATTCAAACAAAAAGGAAATGGAAAACACAAAAACCATAGAAAACCAAGAACAAGTAAAAGAAGTAGAAAACATAAAATGGATAGGAAAGAAATGGTAAAAATGTGAGAAGCACGCCACTACCAGGCTAGGCTAGAAGTCATGTCAACCTTGAAGATGAGTGGATGTGTG
>Ga0214545_1011194_pt1 | contig 12523 bp, 5 predicted proteins | sample CNSS4metaG_FD_160064 | JGI IMG/M metagenome (GOLD analysis project Ga0214545, IMG submission 160064) | Root nodule microbial communities from cowpea collected in UCLA plant growth center, Los Angeles, California, USA - CNSS4 | ecosystem: Host-associated > Plants > Roots > Nodule | place: USA... | reverse complement strand
TTTTTTTTCTTTTAATAATTTTTTTTTTTTTTGTGATGACAAATGGTAGATGTCCTTGAAAGTATCATCATATTTGAAATATCAAAGTGTATAATAATTTTGAACACGTTAAAGAAACATATTTTATCATGTTAACATAACATTTATGTGCTTAATTTATGAATATTATCTCTTATAACGTTTGGAGTCAATCATTCACCTCCAGAGATTTTGATAGATATAATCTCTTGTAACATCTTAACATACATTATTTTTTTAAATTGCATGTACCTCTTCTCGATTTTTATATACCTCCACATCCCATAACTAATAAGATCTCCAGAAAACTTATCTCACTCTAACAGCGATTCAAAGAGAAATTGCTCTGAATGGTCAGAAGCTCGCATTAGAAATTTATGGTGATAGTTATGGCTTCACATCATAAATATTCGGTCAATCAATAATGGTCAATCAATAATGGTGTGTTTGGATGAAGTAATTTAAGAGAGTAATTCATTTATTTGAAGAATTTAAAATTCTTTGAAGGAAAATGACATGTTTAGATGAAGAAATTAAAAAAAAAAATCAAATTGAGAAAATTTAAGGTGTTTAACATAACTAAAATAGTATAATTTGAAATTCACTCAAAAAAGAATAAAATTGAAGTTCTCTAAGTTATGGAATTACTCGTTGGTAAGGACATAAAAAGTTCACAAGTCTAAAAAGTCGAGTCAACTCAAATAGAAGATCGAGACAAGTCAGTTCAGGATAAAAGTTGAATTATGTCGATCCAGGATGAAGGTCAAGCAGGGCCAGTCCGGACCATAGGTCTACTTAGCCGATCTAAGTCGAAGGTTGAGTTAAGTTGACTTGAGTCGAGGAACAGTCGAGTTGACGTTGACCAAAGGTCAAGCCAAGTTGGCCCAGACCCAAGGTCCAGACAAGATGGCTTTGAACCATGTCGGTCCGAGCCAAAAGTTGAACCTAGTCGGCCCTAACCAAAGGTCCAAACGAGATGGCTTTGAGCTGAGTCAACCCTAGGTAAAGGTCAAGCTAGGTCAGTCCGAGCCGAAGGTCAAGTCAAGTTGGTCTAGACTTAAACCTATCAACCTTAGTTGAACGTTGAATCAAGTTAACTTGGGCCAAATAAGTTCAAATTGACTAAGGTTGAATCCATTCAAATTTTACCGAAATTGAATTGTTTCGAATCGATTCAAGTCGAATAAGTTGAAGTTGAACCGACTCGAACTAAAAATCAAGACGAGTCGTACCAAATTGAAGATCAAACTAAATTAAATTAGATTCAAATATATAATTAAATTCGTCATAAAATATAAATTAAATTGCTTTATCCAAAAAAAAATTAAAATCTAAAATAATTTAATTACTTCATTTAAATTAATTATTAGAGAAATGTAATAGATTTCTTAACTATAGAAACTAGATTGCACACAAATCACACAACACCAACACGAACCCCTCTTATTATTACTTCTTAACACCGAAACGATCAGGTAAACTATGTTACCTTCTCGTAAGACTTTCTGAATCCAATTTACACAATTCAAAAAAAAACAAAATCTAACCTTCCAAAACAGGAACTCTACCTTATATATAGTCTTTCTAAAACAAAGACTCACAACTACCAACAAGCCACTAACCACGTGACCCTCCAACTTTCCTGACAAAATGAAAATAATTTAATTTCAAGTAATTTAATTACTATGTATTTTAATTTTTTTAATTGTTAGAATCCCTAATCCAAACATAAGGTAATAGTTATCCAATACTAAAAGGGGGATTTAATTTCTTCTCAATAGAAACTTTGAACTTGCTATAAATACCATGGACTCCTGAAAATTAAAACATGAAATCCATGAAGACCGCTATACAGTTTTCAAATTCGTTGATTTCCAATAAATGGCTGCTTTAGTGCCATAATAAAAGAGAAACCCAAACATTCTATATAAGCGATGATGCTGTCAATACAATGTTAAAATTTTGACAAACTTTTAATTGGGGCTACATTTCACGGTTTTAGAGGTAGCATTTGCATTTTGCAATACAAACAACAGAAGAAATATTTCAGGGTCCACAAATATTCATACAAAGGCTGTTAGGCCTAGACATTGAAAATAAAAATCGCTCTCCCTCGTACTATATGTTAACTAGCCCATGGCATATTTCTGGGTCCAGCTTCTTGCAGTTGACTCATACTTATTCCTGTCTGTCTTGTACATGTGGGCAATTTCAGGGACCAAAGGATCGTCAGGATTTGGGTCCGTTAACAGGGAACAAATTGAAAGCAACACCTACAGATGTCAAAGATAAACAAAGTAAGCAACGATACCAGAATAAACATTTTGAACATGCTAACCACCTGCATAAGGTTAGCTCAAGACCTGTTTGTTACATGAACTTGCTGTAAAATTTAATTTAAACTACAACAGTGACAACCAAGGTTCATATGGATCAGAAGACATTTAACTTAAAGACACAATTATTATAGGAAGAGACTAATACTAATGTTGGGAAGTTGAGCAAGGATGGTCATGAACCAGTTTGGTCAAGATGATCATGCTGTTATGTTGAACTGAATGATAAGCAGTTAGACCAGGACCTGCCTTGTCGAACCAGTCTGAATCAAGATCATCTAGCTAGTCTAAAATATGCTTCAATTGTGAAACTAAGTATGAGTGCAGGTCCATCTCAGGTGTAACTAATCATATATCTGATAATCATTCTCTTATCTTTTTTTACTAAAGTTACCAATTTGCATTTTATAATTGTTGCCAATGATTTATAAACACAAGCTTGGAGCATTGGTACTACCCACAAGCCCTTTCATCGCTTAGTACTGACTATGTTCTTTTTAACTACCTTTCCTAACTACCTTTTTAATTTCTTGTATTTTGTCCAATTGATCTAATCCCATGATATTATTCACCTTCAATAAAAATACAGGATTGGATATTGGGTTAGATGATTTATATAGGATGTAAGTCACGTGGCCTTTGCTATCTTTATCCATCACTGTCATTAACGGTCTTTCCAATGGTGATGTATTTTCAATTAAGATCTCTCCAATGGTGATCCATGTTCAATTACAGCATCTGGGATTAATGAAATCGGAAAAAAATGGCATAAAGTTTAAATGATTTTTCTGCTTTGGATTGTTAGTTAGTCAATTAGGAAAACATGTTTGTCACAATAAACAAGCTTTGCCTCCTTTATCTTTTGTTCACTCTGACATTTGAAATCCTTTCTTTTATTGTTATCCCTTTTAGTTTAAAATAGTGTTACTCCACTCTATCATTTTTCCTCATTCTCATCTATACAACCTTCCTTTACATGTTTTTGGTTTCACATACTTTGTAAATAACCTCATATCTGGTCAAGATATCATCACTCTCAAAAATTGTATTGATGTTTCTCTCCTGATCTTTATAGGTATTATGTGTTGCTGAAATCTCTTTCTTTAAGTTTGTTCCATATCATACAATTGTTCATTCTAATAATGACGACATATGTAGTTACTTTGTTCCCATTGTCAATCTTCTTTCCTCAGAACCTGGTGATTCTGCCAAAACTTAGGAAGTTTCTACTACACCAGTTTAGGTATATGATAGGTTTGGTGATAGAAGAAACCTGGTTAACGAGGTTCACACACATAGAAACATAATCCACACTCACAATAACACTGCATATACCTCGTTTATTTGATTCAAACCAGCCACATAATTTGAACACTCTCCAGAAATAATGTTTCCCTTCCCACAGGACTCCAAGGATCCTGTCTACACTTTCAACAAACCAAACACATAACCCCCAAACAAACCAAAGCCAACCTATATATAGTCTTCCTAAAAAGGAAGATTATACCCTCCTAACCTCCTAACCAACTAACTATTAATTTTCTTCCTTCTTACATAAACATTCCATTCCCTAACAGTATATCAACATCGTTCACAACCTGCTGATATTCTAATATGGGATCCATCTTCAACAAATTATAATAAAGTGAAGGTCGTGCTTGATCCCTCCCCAAGGCCACCTTCCCTACTAGATATAGTTCCATCTGAAAATGATTGAGCTATTGCTACTCAAGGGTAGACATTTTACTTGTAACCTTTCTCCCCATTAAACAAACCTCAATTATTATAGGTTTTCCCCTTACATTCTTAGATAGTTCTTAGATAGTGAACTTTAAGTTTAATCTCATAAAAACAAATTATAAGATGAGATTTGCACTCACTTATATACTATAATTTGACCATATTTCTAGTCACTCTGGGATCTCAAACCAAGGCAGACATGTCAAGCGTGACACTAATATTTGTAGGTGATCCAATAGTACCATGATAGCAACTGACACAATAAGTCCAGCAAATCTTGCTAAAATAGAGTTTGATACCATCCTATAAAAGTGAATTTTAATAGAGGAATAACAAAACACCTTATAAATGAACAAACCTTGGAAATGGTTAGAGCAGGGCTCCACTGCTCCTTCAATATATCGAGGCAAATGCTTCCATTGCTATTTATGTTTGGGTGGAATACTTTCGTCCTAAATGCAACCTGAAAGATCCACCACCATGCATAAAAGTATGCACTAGGGAGCAAATTATACGATGTTGATGACAGCATTCAGATGTACATAAGTAATTTCATCTTAGATAATTTTTTTCTGAACCATGAAATATTAAACTCAACATTTTCAAAATGATACATGCATAAATTTTATACACTTAAGGGAAATGAAAAAAAAAACGGGGGGAACTGCAATATTATTATTTAAAAATACTTTGAAATAATTCAAGAAAGTTAAGATATAAAACATTATATAAAATAGACTCCAAAATGAAATACAAACCTTGGGTGGCTTGAAGGGATAATCTGGAGGGAAATGAATAGTCACTAGGAAAACACCTCCAGCATAAGGACTATCTGGAGGACCCATAATTGTTGCTTGCCAATGAAACATGTCTTCAGCAACAGGACCTACACTTTGTAATTTTTCTGATTAAAATAGTGTTTAAACTCCTAAATGATAATGCAAAGAAATGAAAACGTGAAAATAACAGTACCTAGCAGTTTTATCCAACTATGCCATCCAAAGACTATAAATCTTTTGCTTGTACAGGAATAAATTACTATCAAGTAACCTATCAGATATTATATAAGAGTTTAATTAAGTTTGTGACAACCTATAAATTTATTTCTTTTTTTTAAGAATATCAAACTAAAAAATATTTATTAGAATTAAGATGTTACCACCTTTTTCTTACCCTCCAAAAGATACTTTTAGAATTGGAAATATCAACATGTCATTATTTCCAGCAAAAAATATATAAAAGTCAACTACAGTAGCTACAGCTGCCTTTATTGCATAATTTTGTCATAAAACGCACAGCAGCCAATAGATGCATCATCCGGGAATTAATATTAACAGGAAATATGGAATAGTGAATGAAATTTAAAATAATCATGAGGTTGGGGAGTGTATCCTATTCCAAGAACCTTAAAACATACGAAACACGAAACTACTTTTGGTCCATATAGAAAATCATTTCAGCATTCATCACAAACCCCAATTATTTCTCCTTCAGCATCATCAATCCACAACAAGTTCGCAGCTCATTACTGCAACACGGAACCAACCAAACACTGCTTTAATCTAAAAGCAACAGCAAGACCAATCTCGAACAATATCCGTGGTAACTGATTGAAGCAAATCTCAACTATAAACCAAAGATAATATTTTCAACTGTAATTTTACAGTATACAAAAAACTTTTTACAAAACAACGGAATCAGTTTCTTCCTGGCCAAACTTAAATCTAAACCGTTAAGGCCAAACAAACACCAAATAATTGAACAAAAAAATTCTTAAAGAAAAAGGCAAAACATAAAAGAAAATGGGGGAAATATGTACCGGCACTGCAAGAAGTTGGAGGATCCTTCTGCAAATCCTTAAGCTCCTTCAAAATTCGCTTCGACGCCATCGCGAAAACCTAAAACAAATTGAAAGAACAAATCGGATCGGATCAAAACGCAAAAACACGCGTGCTAAGAGCATAGCGTCATATAAATATTCGTATACCTAGAGAAAAAGCAAGAGAAATCCTCCTTCGGATTTGCGACGAAGAACGCGAACGAGAGAGAGGGAGAGACTGGGAGAGAGAGAGAGAGAGAGAAAAGGTGCGAGCAAGAATTGGAGAAGGAAACGAGTTTTTATATTAATAAATGAATGCCGTGGTTTCGGATTCGATTCACTTTTATATGATTGAATTTGATCTGGTTTGGGTTATTCTTCTATAGTTGGAGATATTAATTATTGCTACAATTTCATTTAATTATAATTACTTATAGGTTTCCATAATGGCTCGTCATAATCTTCTGATTACCCTAGAAGCCACCGAGCAATGAGAATTAACTTTCAGTATCTTTTTTCTTTCTTACCTTTTAAGTAAAAATTAGAATTATTTCATGTTTGATATTTTAGTTCAATATAATTTTTAATTTTAAAAATATTTTAATTTTAGAAATATATGAATTTTTTTTTAAATTTTATTAAATTTATTCAAACGTATTTTATTATAATATTTGATTTATTTATATTGTTTTAATATATTTTAATTTCGGTGATAATTAATAAACACTTTTCAAACGTCAAATAAATTTAAAAAAAAATTGATTAAAAAAACTAAATTTACGTATTTCTAAAAATGAAAATTAAATTGATTTAAATTTCAAAAATAGACTAATTTCAGTTTTTCCTAAAAAGGATATAAACATATTTAACCGTTAATATAAAGATTAAAATACCTTTCTAGTCCCAATTTTCGTCAAGTTTTTTCAAATAAGTCCTAATTTTTGTGTTGTGTTCAAATAGGTGCCAATTTTCGTCAATTTTGTTCAATTTGGTCATTTTTTGTTAAGATCGTTTAGATCATTAACGGTCATGAACAGTGGTGGTCATGTGTCAGTTCGTGTTTTTTCTTTTTTGAATTTTTTTGAATTTTTTTATTTTTTTTTAAATGTCCACGTGTCAACCCAGTAGCGTTTCACATGTCAAAGTCAATGTTCTATATTCAATTTGGTCCCTATATTTGTTATTTTTTTCAATTTAGTCCCAATTTTTGTTAAGATGAACCAATTTGGTCCCTCTCTAAATTGAAACCAAATTTAATTTTTATATTAAAATTCACATTTTTTATTAAATATTTTTATATAATAATATATTCAAATTCACATCATTATAATTTTGATATAAAACTTAAATTTGGTCACATCTTCAATAGGGACAAAATTGGTCAATTTTAAACAAAATTGGGACTAAATTGAACAAAAATAACAAATATAGTGACCAAATTGAATTGAATATAAAGCATTGACTTTGACACGTGGCACGCTATTGGGTTGACACGTGGACATTTAGAAAAAAAATTAAAAAAAAAAGATAAAACAAATAAAAAAATTCAAAAAAAAATAAAAAAAAAATCACGAAGTGACACATGGCAGTCATCCTTCATGGTCGTTAATGATTTAAATGATGTTAGCAAAAAAGGACCCAATTGAACAAAATTGACGAAAATTGGGACTTATTTGACCATAAAACCAAAATTATGACTTATTTAACAAAATTTGACGAAAATTGGGACCAAAAATGTATTTTAACCTTTTTTGGTTAATATATACATATGACTTCAATTATTAGTTTCTCTCATATACGTAGGATATGCTAAAAATTATTTTATCTTTTTTACGTTATTTTTTGGTTAAAATATTTTTTTGGTCCCAGTTTTCATAAAGTTTTGTCAAATCAATCATAATTTTGTTTTTATGCTCAAATAAGTCCTAATTTTCGTCAATTTTATTCAATTTAGTCCTTTTTTTACTAACATCATTTAAATTATTAACGACTATAAATAGTAACTACCACATGTCACTTTGTGATTTTTTTTTAAAATATTTTTTAAATGTCCACATGTCAACCCAGCAACGTGTCACGCGTCAAAATCAATGTTTTATATTCAATTTGATTGCTACATTTGTTATTTTTGTTCAATTTAGTTCCAATTTTGTTTAATTTAGCCTCTCAAAATTGAGACCAAATTTAACTTTTATATAAAATTTATAATGATGTGAATTTTAACATATTTAATAAAAAATTTACTAAAAAATGTTAATTTTAATATAAAATTGAATTTTGTTTTAATTTTGTGAGGGACAAAATTGGTTCATACTAAAGAAAATTGAAACTAAATTCAACAAAAATAACAAATATAAAGACCAAATTGAATATAAAATATTGACTTTGACATGTGGCATGTTATTGGGTTGACATGTGGAAATTAAAAAAAAAATTTAAAAATTTAAAAAAAATGAAAAATAAAAATAAAAAAAAAAAACTACGAAATGACACGTGGTAGTCCATATTCATGGTCGTTAATAATTTAAAGGTGTTAGCAAAAAAGGACCAAATTGAATAAAATTGACGAAAATTTGGACATATTTGAGCACAAAAACAAAATTATGATTGATTTGACAAAACTTTACGAAAGTTAGGACAAAAAAGGTATTTTAACCTTATTTTTTCAATGGTTAACATTTGTGTTACGTCTAAAAATATTTTTGATATTCTATTTCTTTATGGTAAAAATAAAATAAGAAAAATTTATATTTGTTAAGGTAATAAATAATATACATTTTTTAAGTTTATAAACTTTAATGTTAGAATAAAATAGAAAATTCAAAGAAAATATTATATGCGCTAGTTGAATAGTTTTTAAGTTATTAATCACAAAAAATAAATTTTAATTAGTTATTTGTCTTTTATAATAATAGTGATGAAAGTATATTTTTTAAAACATAACTATTTTATTATTATTTATATCTTTTATTATAATTCTGAAATATCACATGCTATGATACATATATACGAGATGTGTATCAGATACGACACGTATCTGATACGTCAATATGCTAATTTTTAAAATAATAGGACATAACATGTGATATATGCATATTGAAAGATATAAAAAAAATTAAAAATATGAGTGTTCCTGCAGAACAAATAAGATAAGTTAGGCACAAGCGTTACCTTACCAAGTAGTCCGCTATCTCTTCGGTTGGCCTCTCTCTGATCGACACATGTCAGCTTGAACCCAGGAGGGGTTACTTGCAGAAGAATCTCCGAAGCTCAAGTAAGTCAAAGTTCTCAGAGAGTCAAATCAGTGATTAATGAATGCGTACCTTTAAATGATGGGGTCCACGTGTATTTATAGAGCATTAATGACGTTTGACCATCTCATGGGCTGGGCCTTGACTTGGGCTCTAGGTAGGGCTTGTGAGTGGACCAGGGCCCTAACCTAGGCCCTTAAGGTTTAATGGACGTGGGCGCTTCCGTTATACTGAGTTCATTAAAGTGGTCGGCCTAGGCTCTAAACTTACCGGATATGCTGGAGTAGTCGGTCTAGGCCGGCTATTTGTCTTGATGGCTTATGCTGGTGTAGATTGTCTCTTCAGATGTTTAGTTTAGGTCAAAACTGGTATAAGTTAGGCTAAGTCGGTCTAGGCTGGATACTTGGCTGCCTTGATATGTACATTGTTTACTTATTTGGTCGAGTTTTGCTAGGTGTGGTACACTAGTCCCCCAGCCTTGTCCGATATGAGTTGTTGGTCAAGGGTGATATGTGTTAATATGCTAGCGGAACCGACTAGGTGTGATACACCAGTCCCCCAGCCTTTAAGTGTGGTGAATAGTGTTAAGGCTAAGAAGTTGTAACCGTCAGAAGGTAGGTGAAGGGGTGTCAGTTGTTCAAATCGAAAAAGTTTTGGTGCCGTCGTTTTGAAGTGTCATATCCTTCGTAATGATGGTGTCGATTGGTCTGGGGTATTATTTTGGCGGGAAGATTTTCGTCGTTTGGGATCGTGGACTATAAATGTGGGTTTGAAAACAGATGGAGGGTTACTTGTTTTATTTGCGAGAATTTTGAATCCAGAGATCTTGTGCACGTAATACTGTCTGACTAGTCCCCACTTTTGACCGACATCTTCTCGTAAAAAACAAAACCAGGTATGTCTAGTAGTGATAACATGTCTACGTTTAGTAGTAGCGAGAGTACCGAGTCGGAGAGGAGTAAAGATAGGCGGCTTGGTGACGAGGGTGCGAGTTCTATGGTTGGTACCAGTAGGATGTCAATGGAGGTTGTGAGGGAGGTTCGGGAGGATCCCCCCGAAGAGTTGGAGGAGAGCAATTGGCCGGCGAAAGGCGGCTACGGATGGGTGGCTGGTGATGTTCGCGATCAATCGTCTCTGTTCAGGTGGTCCCGCTTACTGAACTCTTGGTTGAATTGCACACCTGTTATCTCCAAGGGTGTCAATAGGGGCATTGTTTCTTTGGAGAGGGTCAGCGCTATCGACCGGGTATGCCACGGGCAGGAAGGGGCTACCGAAAAGTTTTTCTACATGTACATGTGCCACTTCTCTCAACTTCATGTACGCTTGCCGCTAGACGATTTTACTATGGGCGTGTTGCGGGCGTTGAATGTGGCACCCACACAGCTGCATCCGAACAGTTGGGCTTATTTGCAGGCCTTCCGCATTCTGTGCCAGTCTTTGTACTTGGAGCCCACTCCTTACGCTTTCTTGTATTTTTACGATATTAGACCTCGGTAGCCGGCTACTTGGCTATCCTTGATAAGTCGCCCTAGCATCAGCAGACTGGATGCCTTCTCCCAGTCTTTCAAGCATTTCAAGGATGGGTACTTCAAAGTCGTCATCAAGGAAGGGGGTAAATCTCACTTTTTGAATACGGATGGGAGTACCAAGTTTCCCTTTAGCTGGACCAGCAATCCTTCTCGATATAAAGACATGGGAATGGAGGAGTTGTCGGCTAGTGATAAGGAGGTGGTAGGGATGTTGTTGAAGTTTGTCGATAAGTTGCCCACTAAGGGCCTAGTTAGGGTTTATAATTCGGTGCACCCGATAATAGATATTGAAGGTATCTGTTTATTACTTAAGCTGTGTTAATAATGCTAAGTTGTTTTGATCCGAGTCGTGATGTGTTATTGCAGGGCATATGGCGCAATCTAGCAAGAAGAATTTGGCGCTCTTTCAATCATTGAGGAAGGAAATGGCCGCTAAGGCCAAGGCGGCTGGGAAAGCTGATGTTCCCAACCTACAGGAATCGGTGGTGGAGGTGCACATACATGGTGGAACGAAAAGGAAGGCTGAGCTTCCGCCTCGACCCGGGAAGGGCAAAAATGTGAAGAAGATAAGGGCGGCTCTTCTTGGAACGGCTAGCGGGGCGGGGTCGGCTAGCGGGGAGAAGGGGCCTGAAGCTGGGTTGATCGAATTGCTGGAGATATCCGTTAGGAAGGATATTTCGATCACCCTTCCGGATACTGTCGTTAATTCTATCGATAACATGGACGCGAAGCATATTGTGAGAACAATGGTCGAGTTTGGGAGCAAGGCCTTAGTTCTGAGCCGGCGTGTGGGGTCTCTTTATAGGAGGGAAGTAAAGGAGGTTGGGGATTTGCAGGGTAAGGTTGATAAGCTGGAGGAGGAGAAGGCGGCTTTGGAAAAGGAGAAAGAAGGCTGGGAAGAGGAGAGGAAAAGGCTGGCAACATGGAAGGTGCGCTGCTTGGATTCTGAGGAGAAGCTAAACAAGCGTATAGGGGAGTTGGAGGAGGACTATGAGGACTTGAGGGACAAGTATGATGGGGCTGTTGGGGAACTTGATGATCTAAAGAACAACATTATCTAAGAGCACATCAATGGTTTTGAGAAGGGGTTGCGGCAGGTGGCCTTCTTCCATCAAGATGTGGACGTCACGGATTCAAAGTTTGATGTGAATAAGGACGTAATTGACGAAAAGTTGGTGAAGGAGGACGAGGGGGATGATGAGGAGGTGGAAGGGAAGGCGACAAAGGAGGAGAGGAAGGTGGATGGTGCTGCAGAGGTGGCCCATGATTCAGCAAAATAGGACATCGATTTTTTTAAATGATGTAAAAGTATTATTGAGCCTATGTCTATAATAACTGGTACAATATGTTCGTTGGTTCATTTCTTTGCGTTTATGCTTAATGTGATTAATTTCTGTATGTTATTGTGTATATCGAATTTGGATGACTTGTGGTGCATGTTATGTATGGCGTAAGCGATTGTATGTTAAGGGTGTTCGACCCAGACCACTTACTTGTGATAAGGGTGGGGAACTTAAACGAATTAAGCACGAGTTAAGGGTGTTCGACCCAGACCGCTTACTTGTGGTAAGGGTGGGGAACTTAAACGAATTAAGCATGAGTTAAGGGTGTTCGACCCAGACCGTTTACTTGTGGTAAGGGTGGGGAACTTAAACGAATTAAGCACGAGTTAAGGGTGTTCGACCCAGACCGCTTACTTGTGGTAAGGGTGGGGAACTTAAACGAATTAAGCACGAGTTAAGGGTGTTCGACCCAGGCCGCTTACTTGTGGTAAGGGTGGGGAACTTAAACGAATTAAGCACGAGTTAAGGGTGTTCGACCCAGGCCGCT
>Ga0214545_1011192_pt1 | contig 12523 bp, 7 predicted proteins | sample CNSS4metaG_FD_160064 | JGI IMG/M metagenome (GOLD analysis project Ga0214545, IMG submission 160064) | Root nodule microbial communities from cowpea collected in UCLA plant growth center, Los Angeles, California, USA - CNSS4 | ecosystem: Host-associated > Plants > Roots > Nodule | place: USA... | reverse complement strand
GGGGGGATATTCGAAAAGGGGGGGATTGGCAAAACTTATGAGAATATAAATCTGGCAGAGCCGGTTAGATATTTTCTCATAAATTTTGTTCTCAGCAGAACAAAATATAAACAGAAAAAAATATAGGAGAACAGAGGCAAAAACTTATGAGAATATAAATCTGGCAGAGCCGGTTAGATATTCTCTCATAAATTTTGTTCTCAGCAGAACAAAATATAAACAGAAAAAGTAAACAGAAAGATAAAGTTATGTACATAGTACGTTTTTAAGCCTTTAAATGATTATAAATCGGTAAAGAAAATGAATATAAAAAAAACAATATAAAGAAACTTATATAAAAAATTATAATTGATAAGATTTGTCTACATAAATCAACATAGATCTGAACAACATTAACTTAAATAAATCTAAGGGTTCAATATGTTTTTTTCTCTCAAATTTTAGTGAATTTTAGAATTAGTTTCTCTTCAAAATTTTATATCAATTTAGTCATTTATCTTTAAAAATGGATGAATTTATCAAATTTTGTTACATTTATTTAATTAAAATGACTAAATTCATGTATATTTTAAGATAAAATTGATCAAAAATTTTAAAGAGTGACTAATTCCAAAATTTACTAAAACTTGAATTTCAAATACATATTTAATCATAAATCTAAATACTAAATTCACCTAAGCCGATTATTAGTATCAAACGATAAGATAATTTTATTATTGTCAACTAAACTTACGGTAATTTGAAAAAAAAAAGTAAATATTTATTTATTAAAAGGTATTAAAAATAAGGCTTAAATATATATTTGGTCCCTATTTTTGTCAAAATTATTCAATTTAGTCCTTATTTTCGTTGTTTGGTCAATTTGATCCTCATTTTTGTAAAATTGCATTCAATCGAGTCCTTTTGGCAAAGGGTGTTAAAATTGTTAACGACGCAGTGACAACGTGGAATTGTTTGGGTTACGTGTCAAATGTTGACAGTCAGTGAAATTGAATTGGGGAAGAAATTAGGGTTTCAAGCAAAACTATGGCCAGCAAGAAACTTGTGCACAATCCAGTTGGTGATTTTGAATTCGTGTTTGAGAGGTATGTCTAGTCACCATTCGTCTTCCTCCTCTCGCCACCACAAACAAACAACACTACACAAATATTTCTCAAGCTTACTAACCTGAACCTGGTTGACGCTCCAATCTCGAATGACAACCTCCAAGTGCAATCTTGAAGCGCAATCTCCAATCTCCAATCGCAAATCACTCTCGAAGCGCAATTTCCCCTCTTCACGAATCCTAATTGATGAACAAGAACCCTAATTTTCTCCTTTCTCACCAACCCTAATTTTTTCCTATCTCTCGACCATTCAAATGCCCAATTTCACTTTTTCACTCAAGGAAAACTTTCGCTGCAGTAAACCTTCAATTCCACCTTTTAATTTTTTTTCACTTAACCATTGTTTTATGTTTTATGCAATTCATTTTATTGTATTTTCCTAAGATATAACTAACGAAACAATGTGCCAACGTGTGCCGACATCAATTTTAAAATCAACCCTAATTTTGTGTTCAATAAATTTTAAAATAAAAACAACTTTTTACTCTATTAAAATTCGTTAGAATGTTTATTTATTAGAAACAATAAAAATAGCTGTGTTTTTTAATTTAAAAAAATACATCATATTAAAGTTGGTTTAAATAATCTATTTATCACTCGTCACTAAACCGACTTTAATAAAGTTCCAATTTAGTTACCACTAATATTTAAAAATTTTATTTTATTTTTCTTGTAATAGATAAAGGATACATACAAAGGTTTAATAGATTTATATTCATCAGAGACAATCTGTTACAAATCCATCATAAAACATAAAATAAAAAGGCTTAGCCCAGAATCTTTAACCTCGGTAAGTTTTAAATTGTTTCTTGAAAAAATATTATCATAAATAAATTCTTTCTAAATCTTTTTGTTGGATATTTAATTTTATTTATTTATTTTTATGATTTCATACATGCATATATGAGAAATGATAAAACATAAAAATATATATAAAATCATGTTGAAATTATTTATTGTTATAAGGAAATATAATATGAAATATTGGGTTTGTATAAATAATTATTTATATAATAGGTATGATAGTTAATTGTATTATTTCAGAACTAATAACTGTTTTCAAAATAAAAGAATGTGTAAAAAAAATTGTAATGATTAATAGGATATAGTAATATGAAAAATTGAAAGTGAAGTTGTTAAGTGTGTAAAATCGTAAAAGTAACACATGTAGGTACGAATTTCACCAATTAAAGAGAGATATGAGATAGTGAGTTGAGATCAAAACTAATTAAAAAAAATAACTTGTAAATGGTTATCTCGACGTCTTCCTCAATCATCTGTATATAACAACAAAAATTTGGTTATCTTGATGTCTTCGGCCTTAATTAGTGGGCTATGCTAGTACAGTGAACCCAGTCTGAATAAAAGAATTTTATATCTTGTGTTCACATTTTAAAATATTAATTTTACTTTTTAAAATAAAATTATTAATTAAATTTTTTTAAAATTAACCATTACTTTTAAAAGTTTTTTATAAAATTATCTATCTCTTCTTTTTTATTTATCGATAGATATTCTCTCATCTTTTCTGATATATTTCACATTATTTTTAATAAATATAATTTTATTTTATATATTAACTTAATAACATTATAATATCATTATCTATTAATATAATACGACACATATTTAAAAAAATACATACACATAAACGTGATAGCGCTTGTGTTTGTGCTAGTTATATATAAAGAAATACACATCTTTTGTGTCTTCTTAATTAATATTTTTCTGAGTTAAATAATTATTCATAATAATTTTTTTTTCAATTTTAGTATGTTAGTAACTACTTTTCTGAATTCAAATAATTACTCATCATAAAAAAAATTATTTTTTTATCATTTTAATAACTATTTTTTCAAATTTAAATAGTTACTCATAATAAAAAAATTAGTTACACAATACTATTTATAATATGTTTATATCAATAACTAAAATTTATTTTATTTATAGCTATATTTATAACTATATACACGAAACTACATATACTTTTATTTTTTTAATTTTATCCTTCTAATTACTACTTTTAAAATATAAATAATTTATTAATATTTAAAAAGTATACACACATCGGGCGTGCTTACGCCAGTAATAATAATAACAAATAAATATCTTACATACAATAATACTTTTATTATAAATATTTTATGTTAGCATACAAATACAATATTGTAAATGTTAAATGTGAAAGTTCAGTTAAAATATTTTACAATAATAAAGTTATCATTTTTTTCGTTTCTAATAATAGAATCAATATTGATATTTCTCACTTTCTACTCCGAAAACAATATATCAATTTCGAAAATAATATGATATATTCATAATAATCAATTTAAAAGGGTTAATATTAAAAAAAATGTTATATTATTCGTTTTTCTTCCTAACGTCTTGTTTCCTTCTTTTTAATTTTGTCGAGTATTGGTACAATCTGAATGCACGAAATGCACGAGTTGTTACCAACAAACTTTTCGATGATGTCACTCTTGTTGGGTTCTCAAAACGCCCACAAATTACATGTGACAGAGTGCATTCTAGCTCGTTTTTTATTTCTATATGTCAAATATATTCAAAATGTTTATTTTGAAGCCAACATTTTTCGTCATCAATATTTTTATACAATGAACTTTGAATCCATTTTTGTAAATTATTTACTTGATATAAATGGGAAAGTTGGTTTTAAATTAATTGTTTCACCTTAAGAAAAGATTTTAAATTAAAATCCTTAACATATAATTACATTAAACATTTTAAATATTATTATTATTATTATTATTATTATTATTTATTATCATTATTAGTAGCCATGAAACTAGCAAAATAATTCTTTAAAGTGGGGTAGGTTGCACGCGTCCTTTGTTTGACGCCCCTTCAATTATTTTGTAGCGCCAAAAAAACTTGGTCCACTTAAATTTTATCATCATCTACAAGCGCCTTGGTCCCCCGTACACACTGAACTTGGAACATAAAACTAATCTCCATCATTAGAAGAACCTGTGTACAAGAAAATTAGTAGTTTATTCTTCCAATCTACATTATAAGTCAAAATATTATAATTTCAAAGTTTATAACTAGTTTTAGACAATACATTTATATATATTTTTTTTATATTATTCAACTTATTCCTTTTCTATCACAATTTAATTTTTTATGATTAGAATTATTTCTTTTATCACATATATTCATATGTAAATATGACTTTAATTTAACTTATATAAAAAATTGACATGATTTTTTAGTTAAAAAATTTTACATAATAAATTTATGAATTTTTTATATGATATTCTACTTTCTCGTTGTGAAGTTAAAATCATTTAAGTTTTTTACCGTTTTGAAAACAATGAAAAAACATCACAATCTAACCATAAATGTCTCCAATTTAGGCTTCAACTATGTGGTCCCTTAAGACTCCTGGTCCTGTCTCTTATTTATGTTTCACGTCATCACATTCATCATAGAGCTTTTTCCAATTGGCTCGTAAGGTGAAAATTCAAAATCATCTCAAATTCTATCTCATGCCAACAAATTCTATCTTCATTATTAAATTAATTTTTCATATTTCAATTTTTTTTTTTTAAAAAAAGCTTGTACAAATTAAGAAAAACAGTTAGATATTAAAAAAACCTGACAAAGACCCTTTTGTTTGCCATAAAAATGTATCTCTATATAAGGTAGATAGAGAGAAGAAGATTTAAAAGTATCCGTAGAATAGGAAAGTGTTTAGTGTGAGAAGAGTAAAAATGGCGAAAATAGGTGAAGCAAAAGTGGTGACCACAGATGTTTTCGAAATGGGAAGTATCCCATGGAAGAGTTTCAACCTTGACACAAGTGCTCCCTCTTCACCTCCAACAACATTGCTAATATTTACACCAACTGTGCCTGCTGCTTACACTGTAATTGTTTTCTACCATGGTTTTTTCATTCCCCCAAGCTACTACACTCAGCTCCTATCCCGCATAGTTTCTCATGGATTCATAGTTGTTGCTCCTCAGCTGGTATACACTTTCTACTTTTCTTTATTAATTTCTTGTTACAATTTTACATGTTTTTTGAGATTTATTTTGTAAATACATTATCAAACTTGTCAGAAATATAAGTAATATAAGTATGAGTTTAAGATAGACAAAAATAAGAAAGTTGAATGAAAAGAAAACCTAGTAAAGTTACTAAGATGTTGGGCTGAATAAAGTCTAAGAAGTGAATCAATTTAGTTCATACGGATCGATCTATTATGGGTTGAGTTAAAAATTAAAAAATAATTAGTTCAACTTGACTTATTTTTTGTGAGTAAAAAATTTTGTAACTCAATTTTATCAATTATAGGTTGTCGGGTGAGTGGATTAATCCACTTAAAGATGTTTTGTTCTTCTCATTTATTTTAGGGTTAAATATGTTTTTGGTTCCTCAAGTTTTACTAAAATTTGGAATTAGTCCCTCTTCAAAAATTTTGACCAATTTAGTCATTCATCTCTAAAAATGCGTGAATTTAGTCATTTTAACAATTTTTTGTTAAATTTATCCGACGTTTTAAGCGCATTTCATGATAGTATTTGAATTGTTTATACCGTTTGACACATCTTCGCTTCAATGTTAACTCAAATATTATCATAAAGTGTGTTTAAAATGTCAAATAAACTTAACAAAATTTGGTAAGAAGGACTAAATTCACGCATTTCTAAAGATGAAGGATTAAATTGGTATAAAGTTTCGAAGATGGACTAATTCCAAAATTCACTGAAACTTGAAGGACCAAAAACATATTTAACCCTTTATTTTATATATTTATTCTAATACAATCAAAATGGACTTATTTAATTTATTATTTTATAGCAATACAATCAAAGTGTTCATCTATTTTATTAAACATTATTATAAAATAGTAGTTGAAAATTAAAGTGTGAACTCATTAAAAAACAAATAAACTAAAGATTTTAACTATTCAAACATTAATTGAACATCGTTCTAGTATTTAAACATCATTATAGTATTTAAAAAATCAAATTATCAACCTATACAATTAGAAGCCACAAAAAATTGTAATAAAAAACTTATAAAAAATAGTGAAAAAACACTAATAAAGGATTGTTGTTGGTAGGTTATAAATCAAGTCACCTTCAATCTAACACGTGAGTTTAATGAGTCAAATATTGTTTAATCCACATTAAAATGATTAATTTTTTTCCAACACAACACCAACTCTTTTTGGCATCTTTGATCAAATGACATCAATTTTATGAGTTTGACTATTTTTTTTATTATCATTGATTTTTTTTTTCTATAAATTCTCTTGAAAAATCCAACAAAATTTTATAAAATTCATAAAAGAATCATATAGAATGAATTTATATAAAAAATTTGAAGGAAATTTATTAAATATGAAATTTTTTATGTTAAAATACTCTTTTGGTCTTCTAGTTCTTATAAAAATTTCAATTAGATTCTTAATTTTTCTGTAATTCAAATTAGTCTTTTAACTCTATGAAATCACTTCATTTAAATATTTAAATTAATTTTATTGTGTAGGTGTGATGTGACTTATAAATTATAAAGAAATTTTAACGTCAATATAATGAACGAGATCGAATAATTTTAAAGAGGTAGAGTGATAAATTGAATGAAATAAAAATAAAGGATGTAATTGAATTTTTATGATAAAAAAGAAAAGACCAAAATAAGATTTTAATCAATTTTTTATTGCGTACCTTAGTTTTATCTGTAAATGATTGAAAAGGTTCGGAAGGTTTTGTGTTGCATCTCGGACTTGATTCTCTAACACAGATTTTTCCTATCCATGCTAGTTCTGGAACGGTTTGCCTATGTTTGGAAGCGATGAAATAAAGTATGCAGGAGAAGTTGTGGATTGGCTAGTGAATGGGCTTCAACCTTTGCTTCCCGAGAACGTTGAAGCGAAATTGGAGAAAGTGGTTCTCTTAGGTCACAGTAAGGGTGGAAAAACTGCATTTTCAGTGGCACTAGGTTATGCTAAAACCACGCTGAAGTTTTCTGCACTAATCGGAATAGATCCTGTGGGAAGATTATCTAAGTGTAAGGCTACCGAATCACCTCCTAAAATTCTGACAGGGGTGCCACGTTCACTGAATCTGAATGTTCCCGTGGCTGTAATAGGCACTGGACTAGGACCAGAAAAGGCTAACATTTTTTTTCCACCATGTGCTCCTGATGGGGAGAACCACGTGGAGTTTTTCAACGAGAGCAAACCCCCCAAAGCAAATTTTGTTGCACCAAATTATGGTCACATGGACATGTTGGACGATGTAACACCTGGGATATTTGGGACCGTGCTGGCAAAGTGTTTGTGTAAGAATGGGAAGGGTCCTAAGAAGTTGATGAGAGAGACTGTGGCAGGGTTGGTTGTGGCCTTCTTGAGGGCTCAGCTGGATGGAGACTACAAGGATTTTGATGCCATTTTAGACAATCCTGGTATTGCTCCTGCTAAACTCGATGATGTGGAGTACATAACAGCATGAAAACAACACTTGCTTTCGTTGTTTCTTCTTTTCCATGTCTGTTTCATTTCAAACTAGTCTTTATATGAAAGCTCTCTAAAGTCTTTCAAAGTAGTAATTTGTATCGGTATTATTTGTGTTGTTTCAAACTTTTATATAGTTTTCGAATTCTAAAAATAAATAGATACAGTTCTTATAATCAAGTGTATTAAGTTTTTTCCAGATATAATTCTCGTAATTCAAGTGCATTAAGTCTTTTAACTTATCAAATGATATGTTAGACTAACAATTATTTACACCATATGACATGTTTCAACTCAAAATATCTTTGAACACCATAAGAATTTAATGTTGTGAGATGAAGATGACTATAATCATTCAATTTTAAAATTTGGAAACAAAATATATAAAAGTTTTAAATAATTATAAATTTCAATTTTATGTACAAATTTAAAGATGATAAGCTTCTTTAATATTTGGTTAAATCATTTCAGAGGTCCTTATTTTATATAGATTGAGACTTTTCACATCCAATAGTAACACGTGACACTAAATGAAAAGTTAAATGTTGATTAAGATACTAGCAAAATAATTCTTTAAAGTGGCAAACATGGTCCACTTATATATTTTAGATTGATAATATTTTAACTACTAAATTTTAACAACTTTCTTTTCCAATATGAGATATCATCTTCTAAGTGATTTTGAAATATTGAGAATGAGAAAATGAAAAACTAGTGAACCACTTAAAAAATGTCACCTAAAATTGTAAGAGAAAGTTGTCAAAATTTAGTAGTCAACAAATCATTTTCCTATATTTTATCATCATCTGCAAGCGCCTTGGTCCCCGTAAAAAATGCAATGACCATATGAGTTCCATCTTTTACTTTCTGATGATGTGGTTTAATGTGGATCATTGATTAATATATCATTATCTTTTTAAAAAAAAATTAATGATTCATACTAAATTATGTCAAGAAGTAAATGATAGGAGTCAAAGTATAATTTTTTTAAGAAAAATATCTATCATTAGAAGAACCTGTGTACAAGTAAATTAGTAGTTTATTCTTCCAATCTACATTATAAGTAAAAATATTATAATTACAAAGTTTATAACTAGTTTTAGACAATAAATTTATAGATTTTTTTATATTATTCAACTTATTCCTTTTCTATCACAATTTAATTTTTTTTATTAGAATTATTTCTTTAATCACATATATTCATATGTAAATATGACTTTAATTTAACTAACATATATAAAAAATTGACATGATTTTTCAATTAAAAAAAAATTAAAATAATAAATTTATGAATTTTTTATATGAAATTCTACTTTCTCGTTGTGAAGTTAAAATCATTTAAATTACCGTTTTGAAAATAATCAAAAACATCACAATGTAACCATAAATGTCTCCCATTTAGGCTTCAACTATGTGGTCCCTTAAGATTCCTGTGTCCTGTCACTTATTTGTGTTTCACGTGATCACATGCATCACTATAGAGCTTTTTCCAATTGAGCTCAAATTCTATCTCATGCCAACAAATTCTATCTTCATTATTGTATTAGTTTTTCATATTTCAATTTCTTTTTTAAAAAAAGCTTGTACAAATTAAGAAAAAAAGTTAGATATTAAAACCTGACAAAGACCCTTGTTTGCCATTAAAACCCGCGGGCCAACGTATATGCGGAGCGGGTGGTCTGCATAAAATATGCAAGGTGGGGTGGGCCGGCCCGCAATATATGGATCTTATGCAGAACGAACCTAAACGGGACGGGCCTAAACAGGACGAGCGACCGTATTGCCAACTTTATCTCTATATAAGGTTGATAGAGAGAAGAAGATTTAAAAGTATCCTTAGAAGGAAAGGGTTTAGTGCGAGAAGAGTAAAAATGGCGAAAATAGCTGATGCAAAAGTGGTGACCACAGATGTTTTCGAAATGGGAGGTATCCCATGGAAGAGTTTGAACCTTGAAACAAGTGCTCCCTCTTCACCTCCAACAACATTGCTAATATTTACACCAACTGTGCCTGCTGCTTACACTGTAATTGTTTTCTACCATGGTTTTTTCATTCCCCCAAGCTACTACACTCAGCTCCTAGCCCACATAGCTTCTCATGGATTCATAGTTGTTGCTCCTCAGCTGGTATACACTTTCTACTTTTCTTTATTTCTTGTTACAATTTTACATGTTTTTTGAGGTTTATTTTGTAAATACTTTATCAAACTTGTTGGAAATATAAGTAATATAAGCATGAGTTTCAGGATTAAATATGTTTTTGTCCCTTAACTTTTAATAAATTTTAGAATTAGTTCATTTTGAAACTTTGGATCAATTTAGTTCTTCATCTTTCGAAATATGTAGATTTAATCTTTTTAATCAAATTTTGTTAGATTTATTTGATATTTCGTATGCATTTCAAGATTGTATTTGAGTTGTTATACTATTTGACACTTTTTTGCTTTAAAAAATATTATTATGAAACGTGTTTGAAATATCAAATAAACTTAACAAAATTCAAGATAATCTAGACATCAATTTTTTGAGTTTGACTATTTTTTATTATCATTGAATTTTTTTCTATAAATTCTCTTGAAAAATCCAACAAATTTTTATAAAATTCCTAAAATAATCATATAGAATGAATTTATATAAAAAATTTGAAGGAAAATTTATTAAATGTGAAATTTTTTATGTTAAAATATTCTTTTGGTTTTCTAACTCTTATAAAAAATTCAATAAGACTCGTGATTTTTATTTAGTTCAATTTAGTTTTTTAATTCTATGAAATGATTCAAATTGATATTTTTGTCATTGATATTATATTTTGTTAAAATTAATATATCAAATCATTTCATTTAAAAAACTTTAATATTTAAATGAATTTTATTGTGTAGGAGTGATGTGATTTATAAAAAAAAAATTAATGTCAATATAACAAAAAAATCGAATAATTCTAAAGATTTAGAGTACTATATCGAATCAAATAAAAATACAAAATCTAATTAAATTTTTCATGAAAAAAAAAGGACCAAAATAAGATTTTAATCAATTTTTATTACGTACCTTAGTTTCATATGTAAATGATTGAAAAGGTTCGGAAAGTTTTGTGTTGCATCTTGGACTTATTCTCTAACACAAATTTTTCCTATCCATGCTAGTTCAGGAACGGTTTGCCTATGTTTGGAAGCGATGAAATAAAGTATGCAGGAAAAGTTGTGGATTGGCTAGTGACGGGGCTTCAACCTTTGCTTCCCGAAAACGTTGAAGCGAAATTGAAGAAAGTGGTTCTATCAGGTCACAGTAAGGGTGGAAAAACTGCATTTTCAATGGCACTAGGTTATGCTAAAACCACGCTCAAGTTTTCTGCACTAATAATAGGTATAGATCCTGTGGGAAGATTATCTATGTGTAAGGCTACCGAATCGCCTCCTCAAATTCTGACAGGGGTGCCACGTTCACTGAATCTGAAGGTTCCCGTGGCTGTAATAGGCACTGGACTAGGACCAGAAAAGGCTAATATTTTTTTTCCACCATGTGCTCCTGATGGGGCCAACCACGTGGAGTTTTTCAACGAGAGCAAACCCCCTAAAGCAAATTTTGTTGCAGCAGATTATGGTCACATGGACATGTTGGACGATGTAACACCTGGGATATTTGGGACCGTGTTGGCAAAGTGTTCGTGTAAGAATGGGAAGGGTCCTAGGAAGTTGATGAGAGAGACTGTGGGAGGGTTGGCTGTGGCCTTCTTGAGGGCTCAATTGGATGGAGACTACAAGGATTTTGATGCCATTTTAGACAATCCTGGTATTGCTCCTGCTAGACTCGATGATGTGGAGTACATACCAGCATGAAAACAACACTTAGCTGTCAAGACTCTCTACTGATATTTTTTATGTTGTTGAATATTAAAAATACACTATATTGATATTTTAAATATTTTTTTAATATATTTTAAAATGTCAAAATTAGTGATAATCAGTACAATAGAGAAACAACACAAACAAACAGAAAATCCAAATTCCACTTGCTTTCGATGTTTTTCCCTTTCTGTCTTTTTCCTTTCAAAAGTCTTTATATGAAAGCTCTCTATAGAGTCTTTCAAAGTAGTCATTTTTATTGGTATTATTTGCTCTGTTTCAAACTTTTATATAATTTCCAAATTCTAAAATTTTTTATAAGATTTTTTAATATATTTCTCATAATTAAAGTGTATTTAGTCTTTTTAACTTATCAAACAATATGTTAGACTAATAATTATTTATACCGTATAACACATTTCAATTCAAATGTGTTAACTTAAAATATTTTTGAACATCATAAGAATTTAACGTTGTAGATGAAGAAAACTATAACTATTCAATTTTAGAGTTTGGAAAATAAAATATATATAACTTTTAAATAATTATAAATTTCAATTTTACGTACGAATTTAAAGACTAGAAGCTTATTTAATATTTTTATTGTTATTAAGTTGCACTTTTCTTATCAGTTTTCATGCGCATGATATGTTCCTTTCTAGTTTTTTGGAGTCCAAATTCTTTATTGGTTTGTTTGGTGTTGTCCTCTGCCGAACATTAAAAATATATTGTACTGATATTTTAAATATTTTTTTAATATATTTTAAAATATTGAAATTAGTGCTAATCAGTGTATTATAAAAATACAATAAAAAAAATAACACAGAGAAGACCAACAAAGGATCCAAATTCCTTTTTCGTCTGGTTTGGACAAAAGGTTGTGTTAAAATTGAAAGGAATGAATGGAAGGAATCAATTAACCACTTATACCTAAATGAAAAGTTAAATGTTGATTGAGATATAAATCATTTGTAAAAGTATTATTTTTCCTAACCTCTCATCATATATTCTTAAAATTAAGAATAATTTATATATATATATATATATATATATATATATATATATATATATATATATATATGTATATAATAT
>Ga0214545_1011184_pt1 | contig 12535 bp, 15 predicted proteins | sample CNSS4metaG_FD_160064 | JGI IMG/M metagenome (GOLD analysis project Ga0214545, IMG submission 160064) | Root nodule microbial communities from cowpea collected in UCLA plant growth center, Los Angeles, California, USA - CNSS4 | ecosystem: Host-associated > Plants > Roots > Nodule | place: USA... | reverse complement strand
CTGCGTTTCTGGGAGAATGAAAGTGAGAGTGGGATTAGGGCAGACCTTAGGACCTTATACGTTGGGCCGGCCTTAGGCCCACTAACTTTAGGGCAGAAAAGTTAACAGATTTAAATGGGCCTTACATCATCTGAGAATAAAATTGGAAATAAAAAGTAAATAATTTTCAAAAAAATAAAAAATAGTACTAATAACATGAGTTCACCTAGGGATGGCAACGGGTTGGGTACCTACCCACAACCTGATCCGCAACAAAAATTTCACATGTTACCCATTCGTTTATTCGTCGATACTCGATTAAAATATATCTATAGGTATTTTAAATTTCATAGATACCCATGGATACCCGTGAAGATTTAAAAAATATATTTTATAAATTTTTAAAATAAAATTACAAAATAAATATAAATATAAATAAAAATTTAATTAAATATTATTTTTAATTAAATTTAACTTAATAAAATATAAATTAAATTTTTATTTTTATTTTTTACGAGTAACGAATACTTGCGGTTACGAATATTGCGGTTACGAATACACGTGAATACCAACTATTTATTTTGAATTTTATTCGCAAATACCCACAAACACAAATATTTTTGTCATTCCTAAATTCACAAATAAGAGAGAAAACATAAGCTCAATTTCTAGTACTTTAAAACACATAAGATTATGCAATTATAAAAAAAAACACAGATATAACCTAAAGCCCAAAACATTTACTTAGAATCTACAAAATTAAGTAAATCTGTTCAAAAGTTTATTAGTCGTAGATTAAGTAAATTAGTCATTAAGTTTGATAAATAGTACTATTTATAAAGTAGTTATCTGTTTATCTTAATACTATTAACAAACGTGTTTAGAAAACTTATTTTATTCAAATATATATTTATTTGAAGATGAGACGAGAGAATTACACGAGGCTTTGGCACTCCACAAGGTCAACAAAATCAGTCGGCACGTAACGTGCCTGGACATAATTAATAAAAAAATATTATATACTCACTGTAATTAATCAAAAACTAGCTCAATTTCTTTCGTCACCATCCAAATAGTATCTAAAAAATAACACGGCCTATCGTATGTAAGCCATATATCCCATACCCAACAAAATAATATCCCGCCAAGCAAAAAAAATCAGAATATCAAAGCAAAAAGTACAAGCAATCAGAAATGGAATGATGTTAAAGAATGCCAAAAAAAATATTAAAAAGAAAAACAAAACAATCAGACAAAATCATCCTAATGCATCACGTAACCGGTATCTTCTTCCTTGTTATCCATCTCCTTTTTGCATTCTCTATGGCTTCCTCCCTCATCTTCACAAGCTCACGAAAGCATTGTTGATACTGTGTTTCTATTGCTTCAAGCTCCAACTGCAGCTCGTCGTCTGAAGGGTCTTTGTCAACTATATTAAGAGAACCAGTGCTTGACATGTCGAAGTTTTTAGATGGGCTGCAACATGAATTGATTAGAGAGCCTTCTGAGTTCTCTGAATGATTCTTTTGTCCATCCTCTTGCCCACTAAACCTGTCATCTGAATTGGAATTGAATACATCGAATCCCTCCCAGAATTCATCAAAAATAAAAATGTCGGGTTCCACGTCTTTAGAATCTGAGGCAATCGTAATCCCACACTCTGCTGATATATCTGACATGGCAGATTCTTGCTTCTCCTGATAACCTCCATCCACAGGCCCAGGACGAACTAGATCCTCATACATCGTCTTCATATCGTAATCACTTGATTGTAATGGCCAATGACAGCTCAACTGTTCATCATTCTGAACTTCTGAAGGGGCCCTGTACAAATTATCTGTCCCAGATGAGAGGTTCTCACACAAAGGCTTCCAGTTGGGCTCGAGCTTAACAATCATATCTTGTATTAGCTCTGCAATGACAGATACATCCTCATGTGTGAGTTCCAGATGTTCCACCATCTCCTCAGCGATGGAAATTGGTGTATCAGAATCGATGTAGAATGGAAAATGGATATTCCTTGCTCCACCTACATACCAAAATATATACTAAGTATTAACAACAGGCATATACCACACAGTAAGAGCGGAACAGGAGATATCTCACCACGTGCATCTGCAATTCGCAGTGTAAGTGAAATTGTACTTTCAGCATTTTTCTCCCCTCTTAGCCTAAATTCGTTATTCTCAGTCATCTTCACAAGATCAAAAGTTGAAACCTGAGAAGTTTCCTCAATTCTTCCCACAGACGAGCCTGGTGAGCTACGCCTGGAGTTAAAATCTATCTCCATGGGATGAGGCTTGCACATTGGTTGATTCATCAATTTGATATGAGGACTATTAGGCAGCTGCAGTATATCAGGATTGATCTCCTTTGCGTTCTCAGTCGCAAGGAATGGGTCTTTGAGAAGTTCACATGCCGACAGTCTCACCGATGCTGGAACTAGACACTTCTCTATGAATTGCTTCACTTCAGGATCATTTACTTTAGCAAGAGCTGCAGGCTTTATACCCTGGAAATAAAATTAAAAAACAAATTCATGAGTAATGACCAAAAAACAAGATAAACCGCAGGCATAAATGAATAAATAATTAAAAAAGGAGAAAAATAAAAAAGACATGAATAATTTAACGAACTCCACTGAAGCAGACTTACAGAGGTAACTTTCTTATATATCTGAGCTGGATTTTTACATTCACTGTACGGGTACTCGCAGGTGATCATTTCCAAGATGCACATACCAAAGGAATATATGTCAACAAGTTCATTGTAGTCCTCCTCATAAAGCTCTGGGGCCATGAACTCCGGTGTACCTGCACCAAGCAAGATTAAAAAAGTTTGCCATCTGTTTAATTTACAAGGCCTCATTCAGCAATAACCTCAGAAGTAGATCACAATTCAATCTATTATATTACCGATGACACTACGGGCAGTAGGCTGTTGCATAACAATTGCCAATCCAAGATCTCCGATCTTAACCAGTCCACTATTCCCATTGACAAAAATATTGTCACATTTCAGGTCCCTGTGAATGACAGGAGGAGTCTGACTGTGCAGAAAACACAAGCCACGGAGAATCTGCCGTGCCCAGTTCTTAATGGCTTTCATATCCACATTCTTATGCTTCTTACGGTACCTGTACAGGCAAGACCCACACGATTAGAATAATCACAAAAGTAGGAAAGCAAAATGGCATAACCCCTGTTTTTTTTAGAATACCAATGCATGCATTTTCCAACAAAAAACACATGTTTCAACGTGAACAAGTGATTAAGACGAACATAGGGTTCCATGTTAATCACATTTAACAGCGGCAAATAATGTCATCAAAATCAACTCTACGAAACAGAAAATGAAGCAGCTTATGGGGAGAATTCAGCTAACTTAGCTCATGAGAAAAAGAAAGCAAAAGGCTTGGTCCATTTCAGTTTTAGAAAATCAATAACAGAAGAAAAAAAAACCCACATTTGAACGTAAATAACATGGGCACACACCTCAATTACATCTACCGGATCAAAATCAAGACACTGTCTCAATGTAAATACGTGATTCAGATTCGTATAGACACTTGTCTCGATAAAGAATCACATTCAACAGACGAGAGAGAGAATATCAAGAAAATCAATCCAACCAAACCCTAAAAACGAATGAGGCAGGACAATAAAAAGAACTAGTGTAGGAAAATAAGAAAACTGAACTGCCTCAAACTCCCGGAGGTGAACAACTCGGTGATCATGTTGACAGTGGCTGTGGTGTCATCGATCCAATAATTGTACAGCTTGATGACATTGTCGTGCTTCAAGGTCTTGAGCAAGTGAACCTCCGAGTACAGCTTCTCCAACTGCTGCGGCGTCTGCACAACGTCCTCCGCGCTGATCCTGTTCCATGCAACCTCGATTCCATCCACTTCGTCAAACGCTTTGTACCTGACCCCGTTCAACAATCAAATAACGCAACATTCAAAGGATTCAATAACAAACCAATAAAATCCCCATACGAATGAGTCGGAGAGAGATACATACACAGTCTTGAAGGCTCCTTTCCCCAGAACTTCATCATACTGAAAAATAAGAACGTAACGAAGATCGATCAAAAGAAGCCAACAAATAAACAATGAAAGCAATAATAAGAAGGTAACGCACCCGCGCGTATCTGGAGGTGGGGTCCTTTTCGATAACGTGGGAAGAGGCCATGGCGCGAAGATAGATAGATATAGAGAGGGAAAGAGATAGAGAGAGAGAAAGATAAGAGGTGAAATATCAAAGAGGGTGAGGTTCGGAAAAGGCCTCGCAAGCGACGGCATAGGAATCGAACGGCGATCGAAATCGGTATTCGATGGAAGACATGCCGTGGAAGGATTGGAGAAGAAGAGCGAGAGGGTTGTTAAGGCTGCTGCTGCCGCTGCCGCTGCTGCGCTTAGTCATTGATCCACCCTCCCCCATGATGCCTCTATCTGCATATCTTCACTCAAAATCCAACAACCCCTAATTCTAATTCTAAACCTAATCCTAATTTTCTAGACCTAATTCCAATTCAAACTATTTTAATCGATTTTGTCCCAGAACACAACTTGGAAGGGAGATGCACGCTATTACCTGATGCTTCTTCCTTATCTTTGCTCTGCTCTTCCTATCTTTTGGGGAACACAACACAACACAACACGATACGATGCACTTTTTGAAACACCGCTTCACATGATTTTATGCATTTAACGTTCAAGTAAATATTAGAATCAATTTTTTTTAACCCTATCTTTCTATCGTATATCATATATCTCCAGATTACCCTTATCTTCTTCTTTTTATCTAAAGTGGCCCACCACTCGTTCCTATGAATTTCCATATTTCGATAGGATCCTTTTTATTTTTTTGGTTTCTACAATTTCAGCTTCATTCAGTTAAAACTTTAAGATATTAGGATAAGATAAACTTATACAAACATTTAATTCATCATAAAATTAAAAATGTATATGAAAATTGACTTTACGTTGTTAGGTTTAATGACTTTAATAAAGAAATATTTTATTTTTTGGTTTAAAATTACATTACAGAGATTTTTTTAAGTTATTAAAGTAAATTTTTTTCTCTACTTCATTTAAGATGATTCTTTTGCTAGAAAATGTTGTTCGGGAGAGAGATTTAAAAACAAGTGAATATATATATATATATATATATATATATATATATATATATATATATATATATATATATATATTATATACTAGCGTAAATATATCTGTGGATATGCTTTCTTTCAAAATCTTATGAATTATTTAAAGTTTAAAAGTAATAATTAAAAAAATTAAAAACGTATATGATTATAGATATGTAATTATAAATATAAATATAGATAAAATAAATTTTAGTTATTGAAATAAAAAATACTAAAAAAATTTTTATTTATTTTGTAGATAATTTTTGTAAGACCCCATTTAATTAATAGTCGTAATTAAAGAAAATGTCGCAACAAAATAGTATAGCAGCGCAGTCTTAGAGTCTCCACAAACCGCCTTACGATAAACCAAGGCATACAACGATATCAAAATAGACAGATACAGAAATTTAGTTGAAAAGAAATGGAAGTCATAAAGGACCGCCAAATACATGGGTCGTGGCCCCAAAAGAAAGCTCAAAATAGAACATCCAACCCAGATGGCTAAGCAGCAGAGTCACCATTCCCATGTTGACCGCGAGGACCTCGCCCATCTGCTCCCATCAATTAAATTGATGATCATCGCAAGAAAGAAGAGCCACATACAAGACAACCAAACAACAAATAGGGTAAGCTAGAGTAAAACAGGTCATCCAGTAGTTACATGTCAATACACAATCCAAGCATTTCATATATCATCCAAACATGTTCTGACTTCTCAAACAATACACTAAACCCTGACTCGACTCATCCGGATACATATAGTCTGGTCGGACTCAGCAAATGCTTGCACTTGTGGTGGATACCTCTGCTCACCCCCGAGCTGCTCACCCCCGAGCTATGTGTCACAAGTGTTACAATAAATCAAATTTCCTCACGCACAAGGTTAGCCCTTAATGAGTTTCAGGCCTCTTACTACTCTCACCACAAGAGTCAGACCGCTCTAAATGAGACTAACTGACTCCTTAGAGTGTCAGGATGCAACCTTACCTTGAATCCTTACCAGACCATACAGATGGGGCACCACCATGAACACCCACTAACAGGTCATGGAATTACGTCCCGACCACTGAAGCGCAACCCTGAAAGTCTCACCTAGAGGCTCCAAGGATTTACACATTGACACGTAACAATCATAATCAAACCAATACTATTTAACATGCACAGGTATATACATATATTTATATATCATGTCAACCATCACAATTCCATTCTCACTTGTATTTCATATTGAATCCATCCCACTCATCCTTTACAAATACAAATGTAGGAGTGTATTTCCTACCAGCACCATGCCATATTCATTGATCCACATTCTCTCATATCTCATGTCAAGGCCATACCAACCCATCGTTTCAAATTCCATGAATCATCCCATACAAACAACATGCTCACCTCATATTAAAACTCATGAATCATAATTCCCTCTATCTCATACAAGGTCACTCAATTCATACAGTTCATACCCAAGGTAAAGCATAGCAAGCCAAACATACAATTAAGGCCCCAACAACATAAAAGGTACAGTTGTATAAAGAAATCTCGTGCTAGTCTCGCTCAAGTCACAGGGTCTCGCTTAGGCGAGATTGTCATTAGGGAAACCCTACGAGGCTCGCGGATTCTCGCTTAAGCGAGTCGCTACTCGCTTGGGCGAGCATGTCCCTCGCCCAAAAAGAAAGGTTTCCTCGCCTGAGCTACGCCTACAACAACAAACCTCAAACCCCTACGCATCCTCGCTTAGGCGAGCCTCTCTCGCTTGAGCGAGATGGTGTCTCGCTCAAACGAAAGCTCTCCGCTTGAGCGAGAGCTCGAACACAAGTTTGGGTCTGTCTCTGCAAGTCTCGCCTAGGCGAGGCCTGGTCGCTTGGGTGAATGAGCTAGTTTTTAAGACCCTGACACCGAATAGCGGAACACCATAGTCCTAGAAGAAGATTACGGAGCTGAAAAAACGAACAGAGGGCGTTTAATACCGAAGCTCTAACACCACACACGAAACAAGACCAGAAATAGAAAAGTATGGGTTGGGAGTACTTACACTACAAAAAAAAAAATTGTATTTAACGGGAGTTATTTAGCACTGAGGTTTTTAAAATCTCCGTTAAATTCCAAAGGTTTAGTGTTAAACCTCTATAAAATAGTGTAGGTTTTCAAAACCTCCATTAAATTACAAAAGTTTAATTTTAAACCCCTAAAAAATAGTATAGATTTTTAAAAACCTCCCTTAAATTATAAAGGTTTAATGTTAAACCTCTAAAAAAGTAGTATAGGCTTTTAAAATCTTTGCTAAATTACAAAAAGATTTAGTTTTAAACCGTAATCTTCTTCACTCGTCACTATCACTTCTACTCTTGCCAGCGAGTTCAAGATCTTCACCACAACGGCGACACCACTCACCGCCCAGTCTCCTTCACCGCTACATTCATCTGTTTCCGTGTTTTGTCTCTCTAGTAAGTGGTGCTTCTCACTTCATCGTCTCATTCTAGGTTTTTTTCCTCCATTTGCGATGCCTACTCTGTTCGCGGTTGTCAATTCTTGCATGATCACAGGTAGTATATTTCATTCTCTCACCAATGTAATTTAGGGTTAAGTTTTTGTTGTTAATTTCTTTGAATTTTGGAATAATACGAGAAAGGAAAGGTGAAATTTGCCTTCGTTGATGAAACAAAGGTGTACTATTCAGTTCACATGAGCTTCAGCATTCGCAACAACAACGAAGAAGAATGTGAGGCAGCGAATAGTGGGAAACAACTCTAAGGGATGTAGGTACTTCTGATTTAGATTTTTAATTTGTTTCATTTTCTTAAGGAGCTACCTGTAATGATTCAAGTTGTAGGTAATTGTTTGTTCATCACCTTGCATTTGAGTGGAAAATTTTCATATTTACATTTCATGTTGTTCCTGTAAATCTGGATTTTCATTGACCCTCGTTTGGCTTTGTGTAACATAAGAGCTTGTGCTCGCCAACATGCCTATTGTTCTCGTTTCCTTTCGTCGCCTTCGTTAGTCTCTTTTATTGTGATAATTATGTAGTCATTGACCCTTTAATAAAAGTCTATCGCGTTGCGGCCGTATAAGTCTTGTGACTCTTGTCTCATTGCACGGCTTCCACTGAGATTCATTCGCTGCGACACCTTGTTTGGCCTTTTTTTTTTGTTTCCTCCTTTCGGTATGTGTATACTTCTTCCCAGGATTTCTTCTAGCCTCTGTGCCTTCTTCACTGTTGCCTCACGAGCTTCTTTCATTAGTTTCATAAGATGCCTCGGGGAAAAGCAAATTCTTCATCAGCTGCTAAGCCATCTGACTCTGAGAAGCTAGTTGAATCTGATGAGAAGGTTGATTTTGAGGAGGAAAATGATCCAGAAGAAGCTATGGAAGAAGAAATTGAGTATGAAGAAGTAGACGAAGAAGTGGAAGTGGAAGAGATAGAAGAGGAGATGGAAGAAGAGGAGGAGGATCCAGAAGAGGTAGAGGTAGAAGAAGAGGAAGAGGAGGAAGAAGAAGAAGAAGAGATTGAAGAAGTGAATGAAGAGGATGCAATGCAAAACCATAGCAGTGATGAAGCAAAGGTGGAAGATGAGGACGAGAAGAAAAAACATGCCGAACTCCTTGCTCTTCCTCCTCATGGGTCTGAAGTATACATTGGTGGCATTCCTCATGATGACTCAAATGAGGATTTGAAATCTTTTTGCGAGAGAATTGGGGAAGTTGCAGAGGTAAGTCTGTGCCATTGTTGTTGTATTGTGCTCATGTTTATAGATAATGTCATTCCCTAACTTGAATTTTGAGGAAAATAGGTTCGAGTGATGAAGGGAAAGCATTCCAGCGAGAACAAGGGATTCGGTTTTGTAACATTTAGAAGTGTGGACTTGGCTTCTAAAGCCATCAAAGAGCTAAATAATACTGAATTTAAGGTAAGATGTTAATCTCAGACATTAAGCATTCATAACTGATATTCCTTGTAAGTTCATTGTAAGTACAATACTGATTATTGTACAGGGTGTTTACTATTATTTCTATCAAATATTCAGGAACATGGCTGAAGCAGCTGCACTAGAGAAAAAGAAAATGGGTGTCAGTGATGGATCAGTTGGCATGCTCTCCTCTCTTCTCACTGTTGCTTTATCCGGGTAGTTTACATTGTCTTAGTGTACAAACCCATTTGGTTATACTCTGCTATTACCCCAACAAATATAAGTTCTTGTTAAGCTTTTCTTTCAGCTACGGCAGTTAAGTTGGCATATTAACATCATCGTTTAGTTCTGAAGGCTCTATTTCGACATTTCTCAAATTTGACTTCGTAAAAGAACAACTGAATTTACATTCCTCTAATAAAAGCGCAAACTGTTAAATGCCGATTATGTTGGTAGAAATGACTATGAATTGTCTCACTGTCTCCGTACTCATGTGTAGTGGTATTACCTAATTGCTAGATAAATCTTTGTGTAGGTGTGTTAACGTGCTATTGACAAATCCCATATAGGTAGTTGTTACCCGTATGCAGGTAATTTGCTTTTTATTATTCATCTATTGTTCTCTGTTTTTTATGCTTTCCTTTCTCTTGTTGCTTATCCTAGCCCCTTTTTGTCTTGTTTCTTGGTATACACTAATTATAATGAAATAGTTAATACTGATTAACTCCTGGGAGAACTTCCTTTTCTCCTAATTTTGTTTTTTTTTTTGTATATGATTATTAGAAAGTAAATAAATTATTAAGACTATTATTGAGGATTTTATTTCCTTTCTAACAAGCTAAAACATTTTCATAAGTAATCAGAATTGTAAGTAGATAAACTTGGAAGAGAAGTTGTCAAAGATACCTTTGAATGCTGGTCTCGACTTCACAAAGTTTAGAGCTTTCATGGATTGGGGAACTATTTGGAAATATTGTATCACGCACAAAAGATTATTTTGTTGCTTTAAATTGTTTCATTATATAATATATAATACATGGTCTGCAACTGATTTCGTTTTACTATTTGTTTTTCTTGTAGTAATCAAAATTGTGTTCTCTTGTAATTTAAAAGAATAAATGATAAACAAAAGTTGTCTTTCTCTCCTTGGATTTTCTCCTGCCCAACTTTAGCTGGTAAGTCTTGGATTCTGACTTTGCTATTTTGTGTCAAAACCTTTTTTTCTTTTTTACTGTTCAGGCACATAGAAAAGAGTCGAACCATGCACCTGATCAGGGTTTGTTAGTTGCCACTAAGCAAGCAACTATTTCTGCAGTTGAGCCTCTTCCTTATGGAACTAGCCGTGTGGTAAGCAAAGTCCATATTGGAATCTTATGTAATTTAGAGAAGTTATGCTAGCTTGGCTATTCTGATGTGATATATTTGAAAAACTCGTCTTACAGTCTTGTTTCATATACCGGGTTTTCATATTCCAGTTAGAATAGATTGTTTGAAAGTATTCACACAAATTGATTGATGATTCTCCCTCCTCCTATAATATGCAGAGTTTTACTAGTCCTGATAATGCTTGGGGACTCCTGATGATGTGGAGTTGCAATGTTCCTAGAAGTTGGGGTGTGGAAGATCTGAGGAAGATTGTTTCTGAGGTTGGACCTGGAGTTACTGGTGTGGAACTAGTCAAGGTATGTACTTTTCTGTTGTGCTATGCTTTCCATTTCCACAATAAATTATAAGTGTTGTCTAGGGATTTTTGTTCTAGTCATTCCTAAATCATCATGAAAGTCATGCTTTGAAAGCTTTATTATACTGCTTTGGCATTATGCCCAGCTGCATGTACACAAGAGTTAGCATTGTGGTTTTTTTTATTTAATTGCTCTTATATTTCTGTTTGTTCAATCCTTTATTTCAGGATATGAAGAACACCAATAACAATCGTGGCTTTGCTTTTATTGACTATTATAATAGTGTGTGTGCTGAGTATTCTAAGCTAAAGATGATGAGCCCAACATTTAAGCTAGGTGAGAATGCTCCAACAGTGAGCTGGGCTGATCCTAAAAATGTTGATTCCTCTGCTGCATCTCAGGTTTTGACTCACATGTATTCCTTCTCTTAAGCTTGGTTGATAATTTATAGTTATGGTTAAAGTTATGAGAAACTTTTTAGCTGACTTATCTGGTACACAAGCTAGATTTTTTGGTTTATCGGTACAATAGGATAAACCCTTGAAGGAAATATGTTATATTATGAATTTCAGATTTCTATTTATTTTTAGTGAAAAGTAGTTTGTATTGTTGGAGAGAAGGAAGTTAAGGTTTGCTTATTGGGAAAGAAATAGAGGATAAAATGGTGTTTCTAAAGGTGACAGCGATTGAGGACCACAACCACCTTTTAATAGGAACTGATAATAACTGGTATGAGCATTCATGTACTGTTAGATGCTAGTATAATAATATCAGTCATGTTGGTAGTTATGGGTAGAATATGTGCTAGAAAGTAACTCGCATTGCGTCAGTAGTTCTTTATTAGAATTAGATACTACTGTGATGATAGTTATTCGTAGAGAATAACTGATGGCAGTTATTTAGAAGTTGTAGAGTGTCTAATTAGGCAAAGGGGATTGCTATTTGCAATTTGTTTGCCGAGAATAATACTCTGTGTAGGATGTTTATCAGCTTGAAGATGGGGATTCTATTGCTGCAAGCATGCTGCAGGGCTCTCAAATTAATAATGAAAAAGAAGCTGGTTTAATAACTAATTCCATTAATAGTGTCACTCAACTGAAGGAGAGGTTGTCAAGTCATAATCCATATAGAGGCAAGTCTGACTCCGTTAGGTTTGTTGAGTATTGGGTTCCTGTACAAATATCTAATCTGCAGCTTGAACAGTATTGTTCTATTTTACTGTCAAATGCTTCTATTCTACGCTCCTCATCAAAGGTTGATAGCATTTAGGCTATTCGTGATGTTCTTATATTAACTCGGAAGGTTAGGTTGTACTTTCTAAATAAATTGCATGCATATCATAACATCAAAAACAATATAAAGTTGCATGAAATAATGTATTTATTATTATTAGATGTTTAGTGCTAAACTGTTAACAAGTTCTTACTACTAAGCGATATAATTACAATCATCCCTAGCTGCATATGAATTGATGCTAATTCTGATTTGGGGTTTCTGATTCATAACTAAAATGAATTTGATATACTAACGTGTACTTTTTTTATATTTGATTTGGTGTTCCTTTTTATCAACTCCAGAGTTGTCAAGTGTTTGTGTATTTTCTTAATAGTTTATTTTTATTGTGGTATCTCTCGACAGTGTTGTAGTCATCCCTATCTTGTTGGTCCAGAATTGCAACCTTCTCTTAACAAGGGTCTCGAACCGTCTCAGTATCTTGATTTTGATTTAAAAGCAAGTGGCAAGTTGCAACTTCTTGATTCAATGCTTGAGGAGTTGAGAAAAAGTGATTTAAGGGTGCTCATTCTTTTTCAG
>Ga0214545_1011181_pt1 | contig 12536 bp, 8 predicted proteins | sample CNSS4metaG_FD_160064 | JGI IMG/M metagenome (GOLD analysis project Ga0214545, IMG submission 160064) | Root nodule microbial communities from cowpea collected in UCLA plant growth center, Los Angeles, California, USA - CNSS4 | ecosystem: Host-associated > Plants > Roots > Nodule | place: USA... | reverse complement strand
CTCGACCATGGCTTTCGCCATGGCGCGCTTAGAGTAGGGGATGTGCAGCGCATCGCTCGCGGGCATGTCGGACCAGCCGTAGCCCGGCAGGTCGGCGATGATCAGCGTGAAGTGCTCGGCCAGCTCGGGCGCCACCTGGTGCCACATCACGTGGGTCTCGGAGAAGCCGTGCAGGAGCAGCAGCGGCGGGCCCTTGCCGCCGACGCGGGCGAAGATGCGGCCGAACGAGGTATCGATCCATTCGGCGGCGAAGCCCGGATAGAGGTCGGCGAGATCGGACATCTTGTTGCATCCTTGTTGGCCGGTGGCGGGGCCGCTCGACAAAAAGTGTCGAAAACAACCCCATGCACAGTACCGGTATTATCGTCGGGGCAACTAACCCCAACTGCTGATTGCACATTCTGGCGTGCAGATGTGGCGGCGCGGTGACGCGAATGTCGCGATTCCGGATCGGCGCGTTTGGGGGCGCCGTCCGCAATGACGCGCTAATTTTTGGCCTTTTCCGCCTCCACGGCCTGCCAGCCGATGTCGCGGCGGCAAAAGCCGTCCGGCCAGTCGATGCGGTCGACGGCTTGATAGGCGCGCGCCTGCGCTTCCGTCACGGTCGCCCCTAGCGCGCAGACATTGAGCACGCGGCCGCCATTGGCGAGGACCGCGCCGTCCTTGGCCACCGTGCCGGCGTGGAAGATCTCGACATTGTCGACCTTGGCAGCCTCTTCCAGCCCGCCGATGCGCGTGCCCTTCTGGTAGTCGCCGGGATAGCCCTTCGCCGCCATCACCACCGTCAGCGCGGATTCCTTGTGCCAGCGCAGGTCGAAATGCTTCAGCTCCCCGTCGCAGGCGGCGAGCAGCGCCGGCACGATGTCGCTCATCATGCGCAGCATCAGCACCTGGCACTCGGGATCGCCGAAGCGGACGTTGAACTCGAACAGTTTTGGGCCCTGCGTCGTCAGCATGATCCCGGCATAGAGCACGCCGCGGAACGGCGTGCCGCGCTGCTTCATGCCTGCCACCGTCGGCAGGATGATTTTGGCCATGATCGCGTCGTGGACGGCAGGCGTCACCAGCGGCGTCGGCGAATAAGCGCCCATGCCGCCGGTGTTCGGGCCGACGTCGTGGTCGAACACGCGCTTGTGGTCCTGGGCGGAGGCGAGCGGAATCGCCGTCTCGCCGTCGCAAAGCGCAAAGAAGCTGATCTCGCGGCCCGGCAGAAACTCCTCGATCACGACCTCGGCGCCGGCCTCTCCGAAGGCGCCCTCGAACATCATGGCGATGGCGTCCTCGGCCTCGCGCACGGTTTTGGCAACCACGACGCCCTTGCCGGCGGCAAGGCCATCGGCCTTGACCACGATCGGCGCGCCCTGGCTCTGCACATAGGCGCGCGCGTCATCGGCATTGGTGAAGCGTTTGTAGGCGCCGGTCGGAATGCCGAACTCGGTGCACAGCGCCTTGGTGAACCCCTTTGAGCTTTCGAGCTGGGCCGCCACCATGCTCGGCCCGAACGCCTTGATGCCGGCGGCTGAGAGATCATCGACGATGCCGGCCGCGAGCGGCGTCTCCGGCCCGACCACCACGAGCTCGACCCTGTTCTGCTTGCAGAAGTCGATCACGGCGGCATGGTCGGCCACATCGAGCGCCACGCATTCCGCCTCCCTGGCGATGCCGGCATTGCCGGGCGCGCACCAGAATTTGGTCACCAGGGGAGAGGCCGCGATCTTCCACGCCAGGGCATGTTCGCGGCCGCCAGAACCGAGCAGGAGAATGTGCATCGAGGGCTCAGGATAAAGGGGTTTTGCTGGGGGCGGAGGTCGCACGAATCGGGGTGGGGCTCAAGGGGGTGGGGCCGAACTCCCCGGCATTCGGGGCGCGGCGAAGCTGCTTCCCTTCGCCCGAAGTCCGGCCGGTGTCTGTAGCACAGCGGGCCAGGAAAACGCTTAGGGGGAGCGCGCTGGGCCGGGCGTCGCGGAAGCCGTTCTCGGGGCCCAGCGGGCTTGCCACTCAACCTAACGAGCGGTCGGCGGAAGGATGATGTCGTCGTTTCCGATGATGATGCGCGTGGGAGCGTGCCACTCTCCCATGTCGTGCTTGACGCTCGCCGCAGCTTGGAAGTTCTTCACGTAACGTTCGAAAAAAGCCAGCATGTCTGGGCAATCGGTGCAGCCGCGATCATCGAAAATCTCTCGCCGCGCCAGGCATCGCATCGTGCGCCGCGTGGAAGGGTCATTCATCGCGAACTCGACGCCTTCAAGCTCCGCGCGTGCCTTTCCGTTGGGGATGGGCTCCAACTCACGCTTCAGTCGACGCCTGCCGAGCAGGCCTGACAGCCGCTGTCTCGTGACATCAAGCTCGGTGATCCGACTTTCCAGCTTCGCGTAGATGTCCCGCCACGCCCCCTCCGGAACGCCGTCCTCGCCAGAAACCCAGCGGCGCATCGTGCGGTCCGAAACGTCGATGGCTCGCGACAGATCGGTCTGCCAGCGCGGCCCGTACAGTTGCTCGCCAATGTCTTGGAGTAGTTGGTTCGTCATGACATCGGGCCTCCTTTGCCCATATGCGGCAGGCCAACGCCCATCCGTCATGTCCTAAATTTAGGACGAAAGCCGGTGTGGGTCAATTAGCGGGATAGCACCGCGCGCGGCGCCTGCGAGGGTGGCCGAGGCAATGCGAGGCAGCCCGTAGGATGGGTTGAGCCTAGCGAAACCCATCACACGTGTTTCTCGAAGCATCCGTAAAGCTAGCCGATCGGGCGCCACCCGCGGTTTGTCGTCACTTGCAGTCGGATGACAGCCGTCATGAGGGAGAGCGGGAATAGGGAAGCGATGGGTTTCGCGTGAGCTCAACGCATCCTACGAGCTACCCGTTCCGGGCCCAACCCAGTCACCCAGCAGCTTGCGATGTGCGGGCGTAGGTTGACAAACCTCGAGCCTATCACTTCATTTGCTGAGCCGGAAAGCACCCAGGAGCCTCGATGGCGTCCATCTACGCTCTCTATTCCTGCCGCGACGGGCGGGTACGATACGTCGGGATGACGGCTGACACCATCGATCGCCGTTTTGTGCAGCACCGGCGGGGTCCTTATGACGGGATAGGTGTCGTGCGAAGCTGGATGCGTGACGAGTGGAACGACGCGTTTCCGGTTCGGACCGCATTGCTCGAATGGTGTGACATAAGTCAGGTCAGCGATCGTGAAACATACTGGATCAATCTCTTCGACAATCTCCTTAATGCGCGGAAGTATTATCGCCCTCGGCAGGCTCCGCAGTGCCGTGCGCGTACTCCCAGGATTGCCGTCATTGCAGAATACATGCGCAACCACACCTTCAACTTTGAAGGCAGACACGGCATCCATTATCGGCACAGCCTTGACATGTATTTTGTGCTCGTTCCCGATAGGGATGAGGGGCTTCGCCCATTGATCGGCGATGAGCTTCCTGGAGGAAGCAGGGCGATGTGGTTTTCCGACCTCGCCCGCGCCATCAATGCGCGCGACAGGTATCGTGGCCTCTTCCCAAAGATGCAATGGCCGCGTGACAAGGTGATTTGATCAGCCCGTAGCCCGTAGGATGGGTTGGGCACTTGCGAAACCCATCACACGTGTTTTTCGAAGCATCCGTAAAGCTAGCCGACCGGGCGCCATCCGCGGTTCGTCGCTCACAGTCGGACAGCCGCGATGGGGGAGAGCGGGAATGGAAAAGCGATGGGTCCGCTCAACCCATCCTACGATCTACTGCCGCGTCAAGCTATTCTGCTAAATGTAGAACCGGTACGATGCCTTCGGCGTTGCGTTGTCCGACAGCTCGCACATGAGTTCGCCGACGCGACGCGCAAACATGATGGTAATTGGCACGCGCGAGATGCCGTCGCTCGAATTCCAATTCATCTTGGTGAGCGTCAGAATTTCTTTCGAACGGTCTTTCATGTTTGTCGGCGACGCCGTGCCGACCTCAATCGGGGCCGGAATGTGCATACCGGGATACTCGTTCCACCAAGGAACGTATCCGCCTGTGAACAGATAGAACTGGTCTTTCAGCGTGCAGAGTGTGCCCCGCCATGGCTCCTCGGTCCCTTTGCGCACCATGCGGAACGCCGTTGACCGCATCCACACATAATCGACGGCCGGAACCCGGTCCTTGGCCGACGCCGCGAAGCCTTTGATCTCTTCCGGCTGGTACGTCGTCGTCTTGTGAATGACGACCCGGTCCGGCATGACCCCTGCGCGCTTTTCATATTGGGCGAGAACGTCATCGAGAAGACTCTTGGCCTGCGCATCGTCGAGATAAGGCTGCCGGTCGCGCCGTTGGTCATGCTCAATGTTCGCGCCCTTCAGCGCGAACGGCTCGATGTCGGTCGAATAGGCCTGTGCCACGCTCGCGTAGACGAGATGGCCACTCCGCCGCTTCATGTAATGAAAAGAAATCCCGACAAAGCAGACATTGCGCGGCAGGTCGGTGGGACGCCATGGAATTCCTTGTGCCTTGTAGTAAATCGAGGTCGTGATGTGCCAGGCGCGCGTTGCGAAGCTCTGTCCCTTGTCGTCAGGACGGTCAATCGTATCCCGCCGGAGGATCTGAATGGGCACGGCTTCGTCGTGCATCATCGTGCGCGCCTTGATGGCGCGATAGAAGGTGCGGAACAACAAGTCATCGGCCATCGTGTAGAGGGCCTCAGCCTCTTTCCGCTCCTCGGGTGACGGCTGGAACAGCGCCAGCTGATCGCTTTCTTCCTCAGCGCGCAACACTTCAAGCGCCCGCCGTTCTTCCGGCGTCAAACCCGGATTGGCGACGCGGAGGTCGCCAAGCTCCGGCTTGATGCAGACAATGATGCAATCCGGGCTGTCGTCGCCGAAAAGGCTACTAATCCGACCGTCGAAAAGTTCGACCAGCTCGTTAAAGGTCCTACCGGTCAACGCGTCCTTGAACTGGGTGTTGTAGACGCTCGGCTCGATGGTCCGGATGAAGCGTTCCTCGATGAGGAATTTGCAATTGAAAGCATTTTCGAGGCCCGGCCAATCGCGAAAGCGGTTCGAATTGGCCTCGAAGGTCGGGCTGTATTGCTTGAGGCGATTAAGCCACGCCGTCGCCGCTTCGACATCCTCGGGAAGTCCGACGAGGCCAAGACGGACGGTTCGGAGGCCGCGATCATCGACGGGACCATGCGCGCTAAGACCCCGGCGCGGGTCTACGTCATGCGCGGCATTAGCAAATTCGAGTTCCGGCTCAGGCAGAACGTCGATCTTCAGCGGAAGCGCCATCGATCAAACCTCCTTCCTGCACGTCAACCGTGAAGAAGGCGCCTTCGAGCAGCAGGTCATCGACATGGCGGTTGCCGATGTTGATGGTCGGCGCACCTTGCGCGAGGAAGCGTGCCCAAAATGCCAGATCGCTCTCCACGCTCGCGTTGCGATCGAATTTGATGCGGCGGGTCGCTTTACTGGTTCGCATGTAGCCCGGCAGCGGCGAAACGCCGTCGTGCTTGGCGAACATGTAGAAGGGTTTGATGCGAACGCCCCAGACACCTGCCTGGTGCACCACCTCGTAGCCGAAGCCTTCGCACTCAAACCAGGTCTTCCGGTCCTCGCCGCGGCGCTTGACAACATCGCGGCGCACGTTTTTTCGGTGTGGCGTGTCGTAGATGATCGTGCGGTTCTGCCGGTTGTGCGCCGTGAAGTAGGCTCGCTTGGCCGGATAACCGCGCTTATTCTTCTCAATGAGGAGACCGCGATCGTCAAAGCGCGTCAGATATCGCTCGAAGTGCCGCCGCGCGAGCCATGCGAACTTGGCGCGCAGCACGGGATCGCGCTCAACCTCGTCGAGCGGGATAGGCTTGGCAGGGCCTTTTGCAACCGGAGCGAACAGCGTGCTCAAAAGCGCAGCCGGTACGAAGCTCCACAGATCGCCTGTTTTGCTTTCGAACACGAAGGTGCCGACGTCGTCCAGAGGAACTTTCTTCTGCAGTTCGTCCCAGCCGGCGACGTTCAGCGGGATGCGTGTCAATTCCTGCGGGATCGATCCGAAGGGCAGCAAATTGAGAACGTACGTGCCGACCGGCCGCGTGTCGCGCGCAACCGTCGCCGATCCCGCTGACGCGGCCAGCCGGTAAAGCTCGGCCTCAAAGCAGTCCCGTCCGGGCGGATAAGCGAAGGTCGCCGTGCCGCCATGCTGCTCTGCGAGTTCGCGCGCATCGGTGAGGCCAGTGCCCGCCCGCTCCATCGCGCTGATGCCGAAAAACACGTCGCAAAGCGCACGGTTGCGCAGGTCACTGAACTGCGGAACAGGCTCGAAGGCGCCGTCGGCGTCGAGCTTCAGATGCGCCACCGCGTTAGGCAGTTGCGCGCCCGGATTTACGAAGCGGACCGAGCGGTTTGGCACGACGTTGATATGCGCCGGCTTCGCGATCGTATAGTCGCGGTGAACGATCATGTTCACCAGAAGCTCAAGAAGAGCGCGCTCAGGGTACGCAAAACGGCTTTCGTGCTGTCGCCGGCCCTTCACCTTAATCTTCGGGTTGATCTCTTCCTCTTCCATCCATTCGAGCACGCTCTTGCGCTGCTCGATCAGATTACCCTTGAATACCTGTTTGCGCTTGCCGTCGATCGTCGCGCCGATGACGCTGTGAGAGAAAAAGCGCCCCGGATCGCGGCCAAACAGAAGAATGCACGCGACGCTCGGCTTTTCCTCGCCGGACGAGGTTACCACCAAGCCGAGTTCGCGCATCAACGGCCTGAGTTGTTGCGAGTCAATCGCGCCTCGTTCCAGCTTCTGGCAATACTGTCGGAGCGTCGTGAGCGCGAGATCAACGTCAATGTCTGCCCACGTAGCCTCGGCAACGGGCTGGTCGTCGAATTGCTTGCTCTGCTTGTCATCGGGCAGAGGTGCAAACCGCTGAACTCCCGCGAGATCGCGGTTCAGGTCGGTCAGAAGTTCGTCAAAGCCGTCAATCTCGATGAACTGGAAATTCTGGCCGAGACGTTCCGCGAGTGCCGCGACACGCAGGTGCGGCTGCTCGCCCTTCCTGATGCACCAATATATGCCGTGGCGGAATTCGATTCCTGTCGCTGCTCCCAGCAGCGACTCAGTGATCGAGGGTTCAGCGCCGCGATAGCCCACTACGACCAGCGGCGTGCTTTTCAGCAGCGGTACTAAGGTCTGAACCAACACCGGATCAAGCGCCTGCGTTTCGCTGACCAGATTGCGGTCGGTGTACTGTTCGGCCTTTCCATGCAGCCACACTATCTGCGCGCGGGCATAGAGACTGAACTCGTTGAAGTCGCTCGGTCCGCGATTCACCTCGGCTACGTGCCGGATGTGTGGCTGCTTATCGTTCAGCGCCTTCGGCAGGCACTTGTCGAAGTTGGTGGTGAGTATCGTTCCCATCAGTCCGCGCAAGACCAGATCGGCGGTCGCGCGGTAGCCGTCGCCGAGATTCTGGCGTAAGGCGGTCAGGTCGAGCAGCGCCCGCTTGCGATAATCGTCCGGCTTGAGGAGATGCTGAATGACGAGCGGGAAATTTTCGGCGAGGCGGTCATCACCGCGAATGAACCAGGTCTGCGATTGCAGCCACGCGGTCCACTCGGAGGTCTTGATCTGCTCGGGAAGAGTCTTGCCGCCGAGCTTGAGATCGGAATAGGCCTGCTTGGCGAGCCGCTTCACGCTTTCCGCTGCAAGCGGAATTCCCGACGAAAACGACGTACCCGCGCCGAAGAGGAATGTGGGCCGCGCGTCGTTGTCGGGCCGCAAGAGGGAGCAAAGAAGGGCGACACTATCCTTGTGGGACATGCCCTTGAGGTTAAGCCGATTCTTGCGAACAAAACAAGTACAGACAATGCGTAATCCGGTGGATAAGCCAGGCTCAAGGGCATATTCACATCCGTCTGGTGCCCGGATTGGCGCCGCGCCCCGAAAATCACTAACGTCGGGCCTGACTCCGAAATGCCGAATCGATTGCTATGCCGCCTGCGGAACAACTGCTCAACGCGCCTGAATTCACCGTCTCCGAACTGTCCCTGTCCCTGAAGCGGACTGTCGAGGACGCCTTCGGCCATGTCCGGGTCCGCGGCGAGATCTCCGGCTTTCGCGGGGCCCATTCCTCCGGCCATTGCTATTTCGCGCTCAAGGACGAGAGCGCCAAGATCGAGGCGGTGATCTGGAAGGGCGTGCACAGCCGCATGCGCTTCAAGCCCCAGGAGGGGCTCGAGGTCATCGCCACCGGCAAGCTGACGACCTATCCGGGCTCCTCGAAATACCAGATCGTGATCGAGGCGCTGGAGCCGGCCGGCATCGGCGCGCTGATGGCGCTGATGGAGGAGCGCAAGAAGAAGCTCGCCGCCGAGGGCCTGTTCGACGAGGCGCGCAAGCAGCTCCTGCCCTGGCTGCCGGAGGTGATCGGCGTCGTGACCTCGCCGACCGGTGCCGTCATCCGCGACATCCTGCATCGGCTGGAGGACCGCTTCCCCCGCCGCGTGCTGGTGTGGCCGGTCAAGGTGCAGGGCGACGGCTCGGCCGAGCAGGTCGCGGCCGCGATCCGCGGCTTCAACGCGTTGCCGGAAGGGGGCAGGATTCCGCGGCCCGATGTGCTGATCGTCGCGCGCGGCGGCGGCTCGCTGGAGGACCTCTGGTCGTTCAACGAGGAGATCGTAGTGCGCGCCGCGGCCGAGAGCATGATCCCGCTGATCTCGGCGGTCGGGCACGAGACCGACATCACGCTGATCGACTTCGTCGCCGACAAGCGCGCGCCGACGCCGACGGCGGCGGCCGAGATGGCGGTGCCGGTGCGCAGCGACTTGTTCGTCGAGGTGGGCGATCTCGCCCGTCGCACCCGCGCCTGTTGGCAACGCGCCCAGGAGAGCCGCCGCAGCGAGCTGCGCGCCGCCGCGCGCGCGCTGCCGGCGGCCGGCGACCTGCTCGCGATCCCGCGGCAGCGGCTGGATTCGGCGGGCGCGTCCCTGCCCCGCTGCCTCAAGGCCAACACGCATGCGCATTTCCGCAGGTTCACCGCGGCAAGCTCGAAGCTGACGCTGCGGGTGCTGCACGGCCAAATCTCGCAGGCCGATCATCGGCTCACCGTGTGCGGCGAGCGGCTTGGTCTCTCCACGCGCTCGCTGCTGCGGCGGCGGCGGGACCGCTTTGCGGGACTGGAGGTGCGGCTGCGGGCCTCAAAACTTGCGAATGCGCAGGCGCAGCGCAACGCGATTGCCCGCCAGCGCGAGCGCACGCATCGTCTGACTGAGCGGGCGGAGCGTGCGCTCGTCACGCTGCTGCACCGGCTGGAGGCGCGGGTCGAGAACAGCGGCAAGCTGCTCTCCGCGCTGTCCTATCGCAGCGTGCTCGCGCGCGGCTTTGCGCTGGTGCGCGACGAGGCCGGCCATCCCGTGCATGCGGCTGATGCGATCGGCCCCGGCGCGCGGGTCGAGATCGAGTTCGCGGACGGCCGCGTCGGCGCAACGGCGGATGCAGATCGCGCGGCACCTGCGGAGAGGCGCGCACCGGCGCAGCCGAAGCCGGCTGCGGAGACGAAGCCGGCGCCGAGGCGCCTGGCCAAGCCGGTGGATCAGGGCAGCTTGTTCTGAGGAGGGAGGACGGGCTCTATCCGCGTCATTGCGAGGAGCCCTTGCGACGAAGCAATCCAGACTGCTTCCGCGGAGGGATTCTGGATTGCTTCGCTGCGCTCGCAATGACGATGTGGCGACAGCGCGTCGCCCATTCAAATCTACTTCAGCGGCACGACAATCCCGCCTCGATCGTGGTCCAGAAGCCGCAATGGTCCGGCGCGCGGTGGGGGCCGGCGTGGGCTTCGAACAGCAGGATCGCGACGGTGAAGACGATCAGGGCGGAGGCGAAGAGAGTGATGCGGCCATGCATGTGAGATGCGTTTAATCGACATCGTGGTCGAATGATGGCGCGGGCACGTGCTACGGCACCGCCGTCACCGCGCCAGCCATTGCGCGACGTCCTTCTGCGAGGCGGCGCGGGCTTCGGCATCCCCGTGCTCGGGGGCGGCGGCTGCGTGCAGCGGCGTGCCGGCCCGGTCGAAATCGTGTCGGCGCCGGGATAGACCACGATGCGTGCCAGCGCGCTGCGACCGCGCGCGCCGTCCACCATCTGGCGGCAGGCCGGCGGCGAGGACACCTCGTCATCGGCGCCGATCAAGACCAGCGTCGGCACCCGCGTGCTCCAGCCGAGGCCCGCCGAGATCCGGCAATCCGGATAGAACGCGATGGCGGCGCGGAAATCCGGACCGGGATCGCGGCCCACGCTCTGCGGACGCACGGCCCAGAGCAGCGCGCTCGCACCATTGGCCCAGCCGATCACGCTGACACGGTCCCGCGCCACCCAAGGCTGCTGCATCAGCCAGGCGCGCGCGACCGCGATATCGGCGACGCGTTCGCGCCGCGCCTTGACGTGCATCTCATTGACGCGGCATTGCGGGCCGAGCTCGCGCGAGCCGTAGCTGTCGGGCAGCAGCACGGCATTGCCGGCCTTGAGCAGGCGCTCGGCCCATTCGCGATAGCGCGGCAGCACGGGCTCGGAATGGCTACTCAGCCCGCCGCAGCCGTGCAGCGCGATCACGGCCGGAAACGGTCCCTCGCCCGCGGGCTTGTAGAGCTGCGCATGGAGCACCCCGGAGGCGAGCGGAATCTCGACCGGCTGCGGCGCCGGGGCGGCGTGCGCGGCCGACATCAGCAGCGTCAGGAACAAAGCGGCGAGGCGAAGGCGCATCGGACTCTGCGGCAGGAGCTGCCGGAACCGGCGCCCCTTCGACCGAAGCCTTATCATGCGAAAACGGCGGCAAATCATCACGAACCGGTGGGTTTAACGGGCGGACAAGCCACCCCATCTATGCTACATCCCGTCCAACACATCGTGCCTTCCACGGCTTTCCATGGAGAGGCCTCCCACGGAGACTTTCGACCGTGCTGAACAAGTTCGGCCCCTCGGGCCATGGCGAAGCGCAGGTGCAATATCTCGACGGCGATTTCCGCGTGATCTCGCCGGGGACTTTCGTGCGCTGCGCGATCACCGACGTCCGCATCCCGCTTGACGAGCTGAAGTACTGGAGCGTCGATCTGCAGGAGGCCTATGCCACGCCCACCGCGGTGCTGCAGCGGCATTTTCCCGGCGCGCTGAAGCAGCCGTGATCCTTCGGCCCTCGCAACTCTCGTAAGGCGGGTAAAACCGGCAGACCTATAATGCTGGCGGTAACAATTGCAGAGTGCAATTCCATCTGACTTCTCCTGGACGCGGCTTCATTCCATAAGATTGCGGCCATGAATGCCGGCTGAATGTTCGCCGATATCTAAAATTGTCAGGCTTCCGTTGGGGCCCATTTAAGCCGGCCCGCACCACATTGCCTCGGGATAAAGTGGCAAGCGGGCAGGAAGCATGGACCTCCGGAGAATTTTCAGCCGTTCGTTCGGTGTACCTTCGAGCGCTAGGGATCATTTGCTCGAACGGTTCATCCGCGACGAGACGGGCAGTTACGTGCTCATTTCTGCGCTGCTCATGCCGGTCCTGGTCGGCACCGCCGGCCTCGGAACGGAAGTGGGCTGGTGGTACTACAAGCACAAGAACATGCAGAGCGTTGCAGATTCCGGCGCAGTCAGCGCTGCGACGGCTGCCAGTGTCGGCGGCGACCCCTCGTCGGAAGCCAAGGCGGTCGCGGCAAATTATGGTTACACCGACGGCGCGAACGACGTCACTGTCACGGTGAACCAGCCACCCAAAACAGGCAGTCAGGCCTCGAACGCACAGGCCATCGAAGTCATCGTCAGTCAACCGCAGCGTCGGCTGCTGTCCGCCTTGTTCGGCTCGGATCGCGTACCAATCACCGCGCGCTCGGTCGCCCTGCCCAATTCCGGGACGGGCTGCGTCCTTGCGCTCAACAGGAGCGCAAGCCCCGCTGTCAACGTCAGCGGCGGCAACCAGCTCAACCTGATCAAGTGCAATCTCTACAGCAACTCGAGTGCAAGCCCCTCGCTCAACGTCGCGGGCAGCGCCTCGGTGGCGGCAAACCAGGTCGGCGTGGTTGGCGACGTCTCCGGCGCGAGCAGCATCACGGCGACCAACGGGGTCAAGACGCACATCACGCCTGTCGCCGATCCCTACGCCGACGTCACTCCCCCTATGCGGCCGAGTTGCAGCAATGCCAAGATCACGGTCAACGCCAACGGAAAAACAAACTCGCTCGACCCCGGCTGCTACATGGGCAGCATCACGGTCAACGCCGGCGCAGTCCTGAACCTCAATCCCGGCATCTATTATCTTGACGGCGCCAGCTTGAGCGTCGCCGGAAATGCCACCATTACCGGCAGCGGCGTCACCCTGGTGTTCACCGGTTCCGGCAGCGACTGGGGCACCGCCTCGATCGGCAGCAACGCGAGCGTCGACCTGACCGGCCCGACCAGCGGCCCGACGAAGGGCATCGTCATGTACGGCGACCGCAACATGCCGGCCGGGACCAATTTCAATCTCACCGGCGGTGCTACGCAGAATTTCGGCGGTGCCATCTACCTGCCAAAGGCCAATCTCAGCTTCAGCGGC
>Ga0214545_1011177_pt1 | contig 12539 bp, 9 predicted proteins | sample CNSS4metaG_FD_160064 | JGI IMG/M metagenome (GOLD analysis project Ga0214545, IMG submission 160064) | Root nodule microbial communities from cowpea collected in UCLA plant growth center, Los Angeles, California, USA - CNSS4 | ecosystem: Host-associated > Plants > Roots > Nodule | place: USA... | reverse complement strand
CAATCCTCGTCGGGCCCAAAAAAATAAAAAATTAATTTTGTTTTAATCTTTAATATTTTCGTATGTGTTGTTTTTATTTTGTTTGATTTTTGGGGAATAACAAATATTTTAAACATCGAATTCTATCTTGCACACTTAATTAAAGAGGGAACCGTCTTAAGACGGGCGTTGTTGGGTTCTAATACCTTCCCCACACGTAACCGATTCCTGAATCTAAATTTGGTTTCGAAGACTATTTTTTTTTAAGGTTTTTCTATAGTTTTCCATAATAAACTATGGTCGCGATCCCGTATTGTTTTAATTTATTTTCGCCGTCCCGTCGCGATCTCGGTTGTGATGGATGGCGACTCCACTGGGGCGGTTTGGAGAGTCGATCCTATTAGTTGAGTGTACGAAAGGTATGTTGTTTTTATATATTCGTTTTCCCCTTGTTTTTGTTTTACTTGATGTATATTTATCTATCTTTATTTGTGTTGATGTCATCTTTACTTGCTTTGATGCCCTTATATGATTATATTGTTAAAATTATTGAACCCTAGGGTAGAAGACAATTGCTATATCTGTTTGGGAAATATCTGGTTATTATGCAGTTGTGGGTTTGGGTAGTCTTAGGTTGCTCCCTTCACAAACTACACATGGTAAGCTAGTGCATTCATTTTAATATTGAGGTCTTATACCCGGACCTGAGTTAGCTATAAGGAGTGGAGGTCCAACGATTATTATGCTAGATTTCGGATGTACTTGACTATTGGAAAGACTTCATCTAAAGCTTGCTTCCTCCTAACATGCCACATCTATTAGGTGGCCTATTGTTTTGGATTATGTCCTGAGGTTGACTTCAGCTCTAGAGGCTTGTGAGAATATTTAGAACTATCCTTGGAATTATCATGTAAAAGCCCATAGATCAGAAAATAGATTTTCTCTACACCTTTTAGGACACAAAGGGAGAGTGCATTATTTCTTTATTTTTTTAATCTTTTCATTTTTATAGAATTAAGTAGTTAATTTTCAACTGTGTCATATTTGCATCAACGTATAAATAAGGGTCTCTCGAGACGCATACATGCATTACATCCACATCTTGTCTTCATTCATGCATGATACTATGCACATAGTTTTAAGGTAAATAACATTTTTACATTCACTTGACATGTAGCATGGATCCACTTTGGATTCATGTCACAATGTATAATGCATAATATTCATCCCATTGTTTTTTCATGCCACCTTGCATAGTACATACCATACATACACTCACATGCATGTGAATAAATAGTTTCCAAATTTGTAGCATCTTGCATATTCATGACACTTTGCTTAACACATAACATGCATCAACACCACATCTTGAAAAAATTTTCAGTATAATAAATTCAAAATTAATTGTTCCCCATTTTTTTGTTAATAAATTCATGGAATCTTGCGAAAGGTGAAAACAAAAATAAGAGGAGAAAATAAATCATTCTTTGGTCAAATCAATTAGTTGAATAAATAGATTTTTTTTATGAAAAGTGGCATGCTTTTGAAACATTGCTCTAATATGTGTACATGAAATTGCTCAAATTCATTTCCTTTCCCATCCCATTTCCCATCACCTTGCCCTCATAAATCTTTCTTTTGTATTTCATGGAGATCATCATAAAGGGGGATGTGCTCTAGAATGAATTTAAATTGAAGGGAGTCTTTGAACATAAAAAAAAACGAAGAAAAACAAAAGAAAAATGAAGAAAAGTCTGCTAGACTGAAAACCCAAGAGGGCAGTCTAGGCAAAAATTAAGACAAAAAAAAGAGAAGAAAATAATACAAAAAAAATTAAGGGCAAACAAGGGGCAACCTCTAATGTGATTGAATTTTTTTCCTTTTGGATTAAAGCATTTGAAATTAAAACAGTCATGAGTTGAAATGATGTGTGGCCATGTTTCTTTATCAAGAAAAAAATGATTTTCCTTTGTTACCCAGTTTGAGCCTATAAAAAATCAAAATTTCTTTCTAATTACCTGAACAAGGGTCACCTTCCCACTGAAGTTAACATAATGTTTGCATCTATTTCATTTGACTTGTAATTCACTAATAAAAAAAAGAAAAAAAGTTGGAAAGACAAAAAATAAAATTGGTTATGCAAAAAAAAAAGAAAAAGAGAAACAAGAGTTGGAAAATGGAAAAAAGTGGTGAACAAAGATAGTCAAATAAATGAATTTAGGTGCAACATTAGATAAAGACCCTTATTTTAAATAACCTTTATACTATTTATTTTGGGCCTTCACTACCATTTTTTTTATCCCTTAGCCTTGGCCACAATACAAGCCTAATAAAGTCCACACAAATCAATGATTGGTTATTTTTCGAAAAACTTTAATTTAGAGGAAAATATTTTGTCATATTAAGAGGTTTGTCCAAAAAAAAAGGTTGAAAAAGTGTTCAAAGATTTGCTTTCAAACACTGGGGTGGTTTATTTTTGGTTGACATGTTTCCATAGAGATCAAGATTAGCACGAGTAGTCAAGTTATATCAAGGTCATGCCTTCTCATTCTTTCATTCTTCATGCATTTCCTATCATATTTTCTGCTTCGAGCTTAAAACTTTGATCTACCTTTCTCCTACCATTACTCATTATTCTCACCTTGAAATAAATTGGGGAGACATTTCACTTGTTCCTACATTATAGTCGGATATCTTGAATTTGGAAAATTATTGACTTTGATTGTTAGCTTACATTAGGACAACTGGTATGAAGTCTCCCATTATTTTCAACATTCTCATGTTTCCACAATTGGGGCAAGCTCAAATACATTATGCACCCTGAGACCAATCTACATCCTTAAATTGGGGCAAATTTTGAAGTCTCCATCTACTTTATCAATAACTGGGACAAGCCCAAACACACCTCATGTCCTGAAGTTAACTCTTAACTATCAAATTAGGGCAACTCTTTAGTTAATTACCTCATCTGATGCCTTCCAAGAGATTTTGCAATTTCATGTATGTCACTCAAATAGTGTTCAAAAAGCAATGATACAGAAAAAAGTTTCTCAATAAACTAATTAGACCAAAGAATATTTTTCAAAGAAAAAAAATCAAAACAGAAGGATTCCATAAATCTAAAAATAACAACAAATTGGGGATCAATTGAAATAAGTTTTATACAATGTAAAAGGTGAAAAAATACATGAGGGCATGCTTCATGCATAGATTCATATCTAATCATACATACATCATTCATTTTTGTGAAAAAAGGTTAACAAACAAAGGAACTTTCATCATGCATTCATACATTAATTCACGTAAAAAAAATATCATAACATATGCATCATACACTAATATTGTAATAGTGTTCAAAAAGAAAATCCATTAATCATGCCAACATTATCATTCACTATGCATGATCGAAATAAACATAACAACATTATCACACATCATAATCAATGTTAAAAAAAAATAATACATTGCATGTGTTAGCATTTTTATGCACATATAATGTAAATCTTGAAAAAAATAATAAACATCAACATACTCATGCATTCATAAAAAAAAATTCATACAAGGTGTTAGCATCTACATGCATTCATACACATGACATCAATTGTCAAACAAAAAATATCTAAGCATGTGTTAGAAAAAATAGGTTCTATATAGTATTTGGTTCAAAAAAAAAGTCACATACATGCCAACATATTCATGCATATATCATATTAGCATATTCATGCACATATCATGTTAGCATATTCATGCATACACAATCATCTAAATGCTCAAAAAGAAAAATTCATAACATATGTCTTAATCATCATGCATCATGTACATGCGTCATAGTTCTTTTTTTTCGAAATTCTAGTCACTCTTGGATCGAAACCCTTTTCATTCATGAGTGGTTGTCGAATCCTCTTTTAAAAAGAAAATTCTTTCTACCTTTTGGATCGAAAACATTTTCATTCATATGAATGGTTATTGAATCTGCAATCAAAAAGAAGATTTCCTTTGCTTTTGGGATCAAAACCCTCTTCATTCACATGAATGGTTTTCAAATCCTTCTATTTCAAAACGAAGTAAGAAAGATACAAAATTTTGCTTCTTTAATATTTCTCGGATTGATGGTCCTCTTCAAACCCAGATTTATCTGGCCCTTCAAGCCCAGTTTAGTCTGGCCCAAGCCTAGTTTTGGCACTGGCCCCTCAAGCCCAGTTTTATCTGGCCACCCCAAGCCTAGTTTCGTCTAGCCCCTAAGCCCAGTTTCGCACTGCCCCCTAAGCCTAGCTTTGTCTAGCCCTCAAGCCCAGATTTATCTGACCCCTCAAGCCCAGTTTAGTCTAGCCCAAGCCCAGTTTCGCATTGGCCCCTCAAGCCCACTTTTATCTGGCCACCTCCAACCTAGCTTTGTCTAGCGCCCTAAGCCCAGTGTCGCACTGGCCCCTCAAGCCCAATTTTATCTTACCACCTCAGGCCCAGCTTTGTCTGGCCCAAGCCGAGTTTATCTGGCCACACAAGCCTAGCTTTGTCTAGCCCCCAAGCCTAGCTTTGTCTAGCCCCAAAGCCCAGTTTATCTGGCCCAAGCCTTGCTTTGTCTAGCCCCAAAACCCAGTTTTATCTGGCCCAAGCCCAGTTTCGCACTGGCCCCTCAAGCCTAGTTTTATCTGGCCACCTCAAGCCTAGCTTTGTCTAGCCCTTAAAGCCTAGTTTCGCATTGCCCCCCCTAAAGCCCAATTTCATCTAGCCACCTCAAGCCTAGCCTTGTCTAGCCCCTAAGCCCAGTTTCGCACTGGCCCTTGAAGCCCAGTTTCGCACTGGCCCCTGAAGCCCAGTTTCGCACTGGCCTCTAAAGCCAAGTTTCATCTGGCCACCTCAAGCCTAGCTTTGTCTAGCCCCCAAGCCTAGTGTCGCACTAGCCCCGCAAGCCCAGTTTTATCTGGCCACTCAAGCCTAGCCTTGTCTATCCCCTAAGCCCAATTTCGCATTGGCCCCTAAAGCCCAGTTTCGTGCTGGCCCCTAAAGCCCAGTTTCGCATTGGCCCCTAAAGCCTAGTTTTGCACTAGCCCCTAAACCTAGCTCTGTCTAGCCCACAAGCCCAGTTTTATCTGGCCCCTAAAGCCCAGTTTCGCACTGGCCCCTCAGCCTAGCTTTGTCTAGCCCACAAGCCTAGTTTTATCTGACCACCTCAAGCCTTGCTTTGTCTAACCTTCTAAAGCCTAGTTTCGCACTGGCCTCCTAAAGCCTAGTTTCATCTGGCCACCTCAAGCCTACCTTTGTCTAGCCTCCAAGCCTAGTGTCGCACTGGCCCCTCAAGCCCAATTTTATCTGGCCATCTCAAGCCTAGCCTTGTTTAGCCCCTAAGTCCAGTTTCGCATTGGCCCCTAAAGCCCAGTTTCGTACTGGCACATCAAGCCCAGTTTTATCTGGCCCCTCAAGCCCAGTTTAGTCTGGCCCAAGCCCAGTTTTGCACTGACCCCTTTAGCCCAGTTTCATCTGGTCATCTCAAGCCTAGCTTTGTCTAGCGCTCAAACCTAGCCTTACCTTGTTTTGGTATTAGTCAAGGTTTCTACACCTTTCTGTGTTGCCAAGGTTTCCACACCTTGTTTTTGTGCTAGTCAAAGTTTTCACACATTGCCATCTTTTTTTACACATTATATTTTACGTTAAACAAGGTTCCCACACCATTTCATCTAATTCATCTATTTTGTTTCATGAATATAACTTGGGGCAAATTTTTGGGTTTCATATTATACACTTATCACATGATTTATCAAGAACAAATATGAGTCTCTTTCCTTCATGCATTCAAATATTTTCAATTTGACTTTCACATGTTGATTTCATATTAGAACCCTCTTCACAAAATGGTTACAAACTTTCATTTCAAGATCGGCCCTCTGCGAGGCAATGGTCGAGTTTAGATTTTCTTTTGGCATATCGGCCCTCTATGAGGCAATGGTCGAGGTCAGGTTTTCTTTTTTTATATCGGTCCTCTACGGGGCAATGGTCGAGTTCAGGTTTTCTTTTAGTATCTCGGCCCTCTACGAGGCAATGATCGAGCCCAAGTTTTCTTTTGTTATATCGACCCTCTGTGAGGCAATGGTCGAACCTAGGTTTTCTTTTGGCATAATGGCCCTCCGCAAGACAATGGTCAAGGTCAAGTTTTCTGTTGTTATATCGGCCCTCTACAAGGCAATGATCGACTTTAAGTTTCTTTTGGTATCTCGACCCTCTACGAGGCAATGGTCGACCTTAGGTTTTCTTTTGTTATATCGGCCCTCTGTGAGGCAATGGTCGAGTTCATGTTTTCTTTTGGTATCTCGGCCCTCTGCGAGGTAATGGTCGAGCCTAGGTTTTCTTTTGGTATATCGGCCCTCTACGTGGCAATTGTCGAACACAGGTTTTCTTTTGGCATATCGACCCTCTGTGAGGCAATGGTCGAGTCCAAGTTTTCTTTTGGTATCTCGGCCCTCTACGAGGCAATGGTGGAGCCGAGGTTTTCTTTTGGTATCTGAGCCCTCTGCGACGCAATGGTCGAGCCCAGGTTTTCCTTTGCGAAGCAATGGTCGAGTTCTCTTTTTTCATTTTTGAAACCCAAACGAAATTAGTGTTTTTATCTTTACTTATATTTTAATATGATAATATGAAATTTTCACTTTCATATTATCTAGTCAAATCTAAGTAAAAAGGGGCAGCTGTCAACACCCAATTTCGTCCGGGTAAATGCATTTGTTTGGTTAACATAATAATAATAATAATAATAATAATATATAATATAATAATAATAATAAATAATAAAATAAAATAAAAAATATGTTTTGATTGATGGTCGGTTTTCTTAACTTTAATTCTACCGTGGGAAAAAAGAAGAAAAAAAAATTCGAAAAACCCCTTTTTTTATAAAGCACACACAGAAAAAGGGGGTCACCTTAAGGTAAATTTTCTTTGCTCCTAATGCTTTTCATGATTCTCTTATAACATCAAAAATATATGATCGTTTGAATTGTTGTATGATTAAATGTGTTCGAGGTTCTCATGTTAGATGATTTTGGGTTTGTCATTGATGTGTTCAACCTTTCTCTTTCCCTTTATTTTTGTCTTGGTAATTAAAAAGGTGTTTTTTTGTAGACTTTAATTCTCTAAAAAAATAATACATAAATAAATAAATAAAATAAAAATTATATTTTCTTTTATATAAGTTGTGAATGTCATGTCAAGTCTTGGACTTGCTTGATAACCAAAACAATCTTTTATAGACTTTTAATTATTTTTTTGAAAGATAATTAGTAATAATAAAAAATAAAAAAATTATAAAATCATCTTAAATATCATGTCAAATCTCGGATTTGCTTGATAATTAAATATTTGCCATGTAGAATCTCGTGTTCTCTTGATATTAATAAAATATACATATACATAAAAATCTAGAAAATAAAAAAAACAAAATAATAATATCAAACAACAAATTTTTTATAAAGAACTATGTTATCCCTGATTTTCCAAATGGAAATACGTAGGAGCGAGGTACAATCCTCGTCGGGCCCAAAAAAATAAAAAATTAATTTTGTTTTAATCTTTAATATTTTCGTATGTGTTGTTTTTATTTTGTTTGATTTTTGGGGAATAACAAATATTTTAAACATCGAATTCTATCGTGCACACTTAATTAAAGAGGGAACCGTCTTAAGACGGGCGTTGTGGAGTGCTAATACCTTCCCCACACGTAACTGACTCCCGAATCTAAATTTGGTTTCAAAGACTATTCTTTTTTAAGGTTTTTTATAGTTTTCCATAATAAACTATGGTGGTAACTCCTCTGTATTAATTTAATTTATTTTCGCTGTTCTACCGCGATATCGGTTGCGAAAGAAACGTTGAATGAAAGTGGAATGATGCACAGGCTTCCTGGTCTACGTGATTCTGGTGGATGAAATTAGGCAGCCACTTGTAGGCCCAAAATGATGCTTGAAGAATGATGTTGGAAACAAAGAACATTGGCACCACACTGGAACACTGAAGCAGACTTCTCCAATGGATGCTTCAAGGGAAAACTTGTTGGGCTATTGGTGAAAGGTTGGCCTAATAGTGGGTGACACTGAACATATGTCCTTCCCACATGATGCGCTCATTGGTGAGTCGTGGAAGAAAACGTGGTTGGATATGATGCTAAGGTTGTTGCAGATTGGGCCTAAGCTCAGTGACATCACGCGTGCCTTTTTGAAGGCAAGTTGGATCATGGAAGTAGTCTTTATCTAAGTGATGGCAACGTTAGAACAAGTAATGCACGTGTGGTGTAGAAGAAGAATTGGGCCACAGGCCTAATGCCAACACTTTGACACTTCAAGAATTGGGCAGCTTTTGTTTCCTTGGGTGGCTGTGTGGAAATGGACTGCATTTTAAAACAAGCCCAATTAGAACAACATTTATTTAAGTAAAAATAAACATAAAAGAAATGGGCCTAGTCATTGGTCCAAGCTAAAAAGCCCCTTAGGGTGATATTCATCATCCCTTCCCTCTTGAAGAGGATATGACCTTAGATCAAGAGGTTTCTTTAAGGCCCACAACATTAGAAGCTGAATTCCTCCGGGATCAAAAATATGTATTCAATAATCATCAAACAATTTTTTTGTTACTTTTTGAAATGCAAGCAGAATATATTTATAAAGGATACATGAAGATGGGCTTTTAGTTTTGGAAGGATTTTGTACGTAGCCCACTTCACAAAAATATTGTTTGTCACTTTGACTTAATTAATACCTAAAAGGTAACTCTAAGTCAAAGATGATTTTTGGAAATTCTTTTGAAGAGTTTAAAATGAATGGTGAAGGTGGAAAAACAATTTTAGGGAGAACTAAGACAAAAGAATTAATGACAAAGGAAGGAGAGTTTAAAGATTGGATTACTCCCTTGTGGTTTATGCAAGTATCTGTAGGATGTTGTATCTCTACTTCCCTAAGCATGATTTATTTTCTTTCTTTTCTCTCAATCTCTTCCTCTTCTCTTTCAAACTCTTCCTCATGTCTTACTCTCTCTTTTTCTTCACATTCTTTTCTCTCTTTTTCCTCCTTCTCTTTTCTCAATTGTTCCTCTTCTTTTCTCATCCTCTCCATCTTTCGCTCTTCTTCTTCTTTCAATTCTTTCTCAAATTTCTCTATTTCTTTTTGCTCTTTTCTTTGAATTTTTATTCTTTCTTTTTTCTCTAACTCCCTCATCTCTCTTAAGAGTATTGTGAGTTTTTCTTCCTTCCTTCTTGCTATCTAAATTTTCTTTTTCTCTATCTCATGATCTAAATTAAAGGAAGGTGGTATGAATGTTCTTTTCATGCATGCTCTCAACTCACTCCAATTTTGAATGGGAGATTTTTTTTCCTTTTTCCACTCTAGACTGCCTATAATCCCATCACTCTCTTGCATGTCCTACAAAACTAGAAATGCACAAAGTAAGAATGTAGTATTTACTATGTCTAAGGTGAAATGAATGCACCAAATCATCTATTTCCCTCTCCCAAACTATGTATGATAATGCACTAATGTCCTCACTAAAGAAAGGGAATGGACTCTCACGTGTATGATGCATTTTATCCTCACTATGACTACCTAAATGCAAACTACTATAAGCGTATGAATGGAAACTCATCTTGCCAAAAACACTTTGCAAACACTTATCAAAACAATTTTCACAAAGATACTTTATGAATTTCTCAAGAGAATATATAGGAAAAGATTTCTAGAGATGCTCCTAGGAAAGGGAGGTGAGTCTCATGGATAGGCTTAGAAACCAGGCCTTTCCTAGCCAAAGATCTCTAAATTTCTTTAACAAAAAATTCTTAGTAAAAATTCTAAGTAAAATAGATTATGTGAAAACAGTGTGTGTAGGAACTTATGACCAATAAAAGGTCAACTAGGTGGTAAAAGAAATTGCACCTAGATATCACTGTGACTTAAAACAGAAAGTTAAACATATAAAACATGGACATCACATACATAAACTAGAAATGGAAAACATCTAAAACATAAAAACAGAACTAGTCGAGAAAAACTTCCTAAGTGAAATGAGAAGATGGCACTTGGAACCACTGACCCAATTTCACACTACACGTTAACTATTGCAAACCATGTTAAGGTTGGCATTTCTTAAAAGCATTTTCCCACCTAAGCGAAATGAATCAAAACCTGAAAGGAAAATACATCAAAATTCCGTGATATGAAGAACAAAAAACTTTAAAAAAAAAATAAAGTGCAGTTGGAAGTGAACGAGGCTCTCAGTTTCCCTCTTGGTCCAATGTTTAAAATCTAGCCCAACTCACTCCTACAAATCCTCTCGTGGTTGAACTCCTTCCAACGTCATTGTGGTGCTCTCAAGTCCCACTCACTCCTGCTTCCTCTCGACAGTGTACTCCCACAGTAAAGTCACTTACAACAATTCCACCTTCAAGATGAAACTTCACCTACAAGGGCTGCCAAACAATAGTGAGTCTCTAGAGCAAAGAAAGCCAGGAAAATCAAGTGTTGCCACTTAAGAATAGCAAGTTAGAAAATCAATAAAAGCTCAATTGAGAACTTGACTATATCAAGTGATAGAGTAAATGGATAAACTCAAAGAGTAATCAACAATGACGAGTAAGAAAAATAAGGCAAATCAAGAAAGATGGCACAAAAAGAACCTAAGGAATAGTTCAAGAATATGATTAACAAAACAAAAATCAAGAAGACACAAAACAAGTTGAATCCACAACAGTGCATATGCATCTCAAATTGAAACTGGAATACAAGTAAAGATGAAGTGATGAACTGCTTTAGCAATTTGCTTTTTCTAGATAGGCTTGTGATCAATATCTTTCCACTTAATTTTCTTTTCTTTTCTTTTCACTGATTTTCTTTTCAACTTTCAAAGATTAAGCATACTCTTTAGTTTAGGCCATAGTTCACAACAATTTTGATGCTTCCAATGTCAATTAACAAATGCACATGAAGAATTAACAAAAGATTAAAATAAAAAAATTTGAGAATGACATAGGTGAAATGAGACTCTCGATCAGTGCATAATCAAACATCAAGATACAACAGAGTGTGACTTAACCAGAAACAATCAATATAAGATAATGTTCAACATCAAATGAATGGCCAAAAAGAATTCAAGACAACACTGTGAATTATGACTGCACTTAAAAGGCAAAAAAGAAGAATCTCAAACAATTTAGTAAACTTAATGAGGCAATGAAGGTCAACACAGTTGCATCCAGATACATTCATTCAATCACTAGTAACGCATAGCTCATGCTACCAAATAACAACACTGCACTAAAGACTGTTGTCAAAACAAAGTAAATCAAACAACACTGGATGAAAACAGAAATAACTGATGCTGATGCAAGGAAACAGAAAGGGCCAAAATAACTACACCAGGAAGCACAATGTCAAACAATACTCAACAAGGGAAAGAATATTAGACAGTGCAATAAACACAATTGATGCAGCAGATTTTCACACGAATCAGGTGGCCAAACAGAAACAGCAGAATATGAGTTTCATGTCACAACTAACGCAATGAAATTGAAGCTTTTGAAATCAGTGGATGTATAAAATCTGATACAATGAAACAACAAGACTTCAAGATAGTCAACAAATCAAGCATGAACCAATGCTGGAAAGGAAGTTGAAAACATGTATTGGTGGCTTAAGCATAGAGACACAACCAGCAATAACACCAAAAATTGATTGAAGATTCATAATCAAAGTACACAATGGTAGCAACTCAATCCAGCATGATAGAGCACTGATAACGCTGTCGTTGATGCGTTCAAATTAATACTACTAAGCTATAACAACTTCAGTATTGCTAAGATAGTAGTCAACAAAATAGAAAGGGTAAAGTAACCCAAAGTCGTCTCCCAACGAACACGAAATTGATTTTTAACAAATTAGTTCTTATAAAATCTATACAAAAGAGTTAGTCTAATAAAATAATAAAATATAGGAGAATTAAGATAAACAAGAAAGAAATAGAAAAGATAAAAAGAGATAAAAATAATTGTAAAGAAAATAGATTGATTCCATTGCTTTTTCGAAATAGATTCATCATCGGTTTCTAAGGATTATTGTTCAATTAATTATTGTTGTAGATTTACAAATTAATCAATGTAAAGTCTCAATTAATTTGTTGGCGTTCTCAGTTTTAACCAAAGTACAGTCCCAATTAAAAGTGAGAACTTTTAGATTATCCACATTAAATTCAACCAAAGTACAATCTCAATCAAATTTTACTATGCCTAATCATGTTTATTCTTTTATCTCCTCACCAAATAAAAAGCTTAATTAATCAAAGTAAAGTCTCAATTAATTTTCGTTAGAGTAAATACCTTTAATCAAAGTAAAGTCTCAATTATTGGTAAAAACTCATTTAATCACATGAAAGTTTCTAAATAAAATCAAAGTAAAGTCTCAATTAGATTTAAAAACCCTTGAACTCATATGATCAACATGCATATAGATTTAAAATCATTACTTTTTACGTGATTCAAAGATAAAAGACATAGATGAATTAAAACCTCAACAATAATAAAAAGAACAAAGAAA
>Ga0214545_1011168_pt1 | contig 12547 bp, 7 predicted proteins | sample CNSS4metaG_FD_160064 | JGI IMG/M metagenome (GOLD analysis project Ga0214545, IMG submission 160064) | Root nodule microbial communities from cowpea collected in UCLA plant growth center, Los Angeles, California, USA - CNSS4 | ecosystem: Host-associated > Plants > Roots > Nodule | place: USA... | reverse complement strand
CTAAAGATCAAATTATTCGGTTAGAGGAACCAATTTTTAAAACATTATACTAATGATCCAATAATTTAATGATGAAAGAATTATACTATTTGGCCCCTCCAAAACTTGTGGTTAAGATCCGCCACTGGACGGGTTGATTATATATAGTTTCTCATGAATTTTTTTTTATCAACAAAATCAAATATATTATTAAATAGGTACAATTGAATTGTCTCAACCTATACCTAAAGTAATATATACAACAAAAAAAGAAAAACAAATGGTTGTAATATAATTCTTACTCTCTAAATGATGCTCCAAAAAATATTATCATAACAGCAACTCAATTAAATACTAAACTTTACATCATAAATCGTTTTCTATAACAATTCCAAAAACATCTATTCAAAAAATCTTCCATATATACTTACACTCGAATCAATTATAGTCTTAATTCTTTTCGTGGTAGACTTTATGATCAGCTGTGCATCATCCACAAAATCCTATAATCATGCAAAAACCACAGTCAAGAATCTCGAAACAAAAAAGTCATAACATGAATTTAAAATGGATCATGAACACTAAAAAAATTCAACAGAAATGTGAAAGTTCAAACAAAAATGATTTGGCTATTAACTGTTTATACACATATTTTTCATTTTAAAAGAAGACCAAGACGCCTAACGTCGGAGTTTTATAACTCATACAACGTGTGAACGCATGATTAACGAGGCAGTAAAAAATTATGAACTTGGCTTATAAAAAAAGACCCAAGACTTTGCCTTCATTTAGTAAAAAAACATTGAATTTAAGACTTCCTCCCACTAGATCTTTACAATGATTATCCTGAGACAACTCTAAAACAAAAATTGTAAATAAAAAATTTCTTATTTTGCATTAGAAAGAGGATAAGATCTCAACCACAAAAAAGATAATTTTTTACTGAAATTTTAAAATATTTAATAAAAAATACATATTTTAAAATAATAATCACTATAAAGTAACCGTTAATAAAAAAAATTAGAAAATTAAGATTTCCCGCTAAAATAAAAAGTGAAATAAAATGTTAAAAAAGTTATATACTGCTGCATGGGGAAATCTACAAAAAGTTGTTGAAATCTTGCGTTTAATATATTGGATTTTAAAATTGTTGGGTAGATAGGACGATGATAGTATAATATTAATGATGGGGTGTGATTGATTATGATTCCAAACTCTTAAACTTAAAACCCTTTCCATTAATATATATATATATGTTTACGCTGAAGAAGGAAATATGAGAGATTTGCAAAACCTAAACCATGAGGGTAGCGGAGAAAGCAGAAAACACCACATACAGCATCGAAGTGGTGATACATGAGGAGGAGAAAAGGGTTGTGGGGAAAGAAGATAAAAAAGTGTGTGTGTGCCGTGTCCCGAAATCCTTGATAGGCGGCCACCCAGAAGCTTTCAGCCCTCAGTTTGTGGGGCTTGGACCCTACCATCATCCCCGTTTGGACCTCACCATGACAGATGAACTCAAGAAAGCTGCAGCAACGAGGATCATGAACCACGGCTTCAAAATCTGGGTCTCCGATCTTCAGCCTTTCTACCACAAAGATACCTTAAACTCCTATGCCCACGACAAGGAAAAGCTCCTCAATGATATCACCATCGATAGCTTCTTCCTTCTGGCTTTGCTCAACAGGAGTCCCGATGCCCAACCTCACCACCACACTTACTTCTTGACCGGAAAACACGGCATGCCCCTCGTCAACGCTCTTGGTGTAGAGTTGACCATCGGCGCTGTCATCAGGGATGTTTTCATGCTCGAGAACCAAATTCCCACCCATCTTCTTTACCAAATCAACCAAGCCACCACCCTACACGGAATTCAATCACACAATTTGGGTGCAAAAATGCTACGTTTCTGTAAAAACTACTGTCCACTCGCCAAGCCCCAAAGACTCCCCGAAAACACAAAAGTTACCCATTTGTTGGATCTCATGTACCATTTGGTAGCACCTATGCCCCCCGAGACTGCAAACACACCACCTAGCCCTCAGGTCGACCCTGATGACGTTGAGTCTGAGGTTGAGCCTGAGGTTTACCACGACCCTCCAGATACAGCGACAACTGATGAGGCAGCCGAGTCAGTGGAAGTGAAAGTTGACATGCCCATCATGACAAGCAGTAAGACAGAGCCAAATGGATGTTCTTCATTATTCTGTTCCATATGCTTTAAGATACTTTTATTTTTGGTGATCATAGGCGTAATTTTGTGCTCAACTTTGTGGTATTTGCTTCTTTTAATCTGGCAAATAGTTTATGGTGTGTTACGTATTCCATGTCGTATTCTATATGGTATTCTTAAAACGGTGTTAATAGTATTTCTGAAACTTTTTATATCCTTACTCCCCGTGCCGCCGGAACCACTAATGCATGCTTACACGAGGAAAAATTCAATGGCGCCTGATGAACGTAGAAAAGTTTTGATGGGGGTCCAGATATCTAAGAATTGGGTTGATAAAATTCGGCAGCACTTATCTGGGGACGAGGATAAACGCAGAAAAAAATGGATGGGGTTCCAGATACCTAAGAAATTGGATGATAGAATTCGGAAGTACTTATTTGGGGAGGAGGATAAACGCCCCGCTGTTACAATCCAATCTGTGACTGAACTGGATGATGCTGGGTTTCACTTCAAACCCGCGAAGAGAATCGAAGACATTAGATTCGAGGCGAGAAAGAAGGAATTGTTTTTGCCTGTTCTCAAATTGGATGAGAACTCAGAGGTGATAATGAGAAATCTGGTAGCGTACGAGTCATTGACTAGAGACACCTACTTGATCTTCACAAGGTACGTTGAGATCATGAGAGCTATCATTGACACTCCTGAGGATGTGAAGGTGTTGGTGCAGAACGATATCATTGTGACTGAGCTGAAGGATAAAGTGGTGGCAGATCTTTTCAATGGGATGAGCACATCCATTAAGCCTACCAAAGTTCCTGAACTGGAAGAAGTGATTAAGGAAGTCAAAATGAAATATGAAGAAAGCCAGTGGCTACAGAAGATTATGAGATACGTGTATTCTTCTTGGAAAATCCTCACAGCTATTGCGGCTTTCTCTTTCTTTGTTCTCACCTCCGTGCAGACCTTTTGCTCTGTTTATGACTGCGCTTCTCATTTCTCCTCCAATTTGGAGAAACTTCCAACAGTTTCGGATAATGGTTTAATAAGTTATATTTAAGGTTTAGGGTTCTATTTCGTAACTGTACTTTGTTGTTGGTGTGTGCGCCTTATGCTAAGACCACCGTGTTCTCGTTTGCAAAAAATAAATAAAACAGTTAAAGTTGTTCGATTACTAAAAATAAATAAATCTGAATTTTGTCTTTTATGCTAGCCAATAGGACAATGCTAGTTATTAATCACTGTTTTTTTAAGCCTTAAAATTTATTTTTAATATTTAATCGATATTTTATAACACTGGCTAATAATAATATATTAGTATATTAGATATTTAAATTTGTTAAATTATACTAAAAAACCGATAGCACTGGATTATATAATATAAAATTAATCATGAAAATGTGTTAGAACACTTAATAATTAATATTTTCTTTTTGAAGGGGAAGGTTGTAAGAATATACGAGTAAAATAATATCACTAAATTAGTCGCGCACAAAAACCTTATACGTCTATTTTAAAATCGTTGTCTCTTTACTTATGAAAGTTCACATTTGTCTTAAAGAAATCCCGTTTATATCCGAAGCCATTCTTTAAGGCTAGGTCAACTGATTAAAATTTAAAATATTAATAATGTAACACATTTTTTTCATTCAATGACATTTTTTAAAAATTATAAAAGTATGTGATTTTTCTTTGGTTTAACAAATCCTAATCTTGTATTAGTCAACTTTAATAAATTTTAAGCAACTTGAATGACTAGGTCACTTTGTTAGTAATTTTGGGTCATGCATATATATGATACATAATTAAATGTGTTAGGACTATTATTTATAAAGCCAATTAATAAAGTAATCTGACTAAATTAAAGATTTGGCTAAAAGCATATGTCATGAAAATAAATATTGTGTAGAGACCAGTTAGTAATTTCTAATTTGATGAGGGGCCAAATTAGAAATACTAAAACTTAAGTAATTCAATTTATTATGGTCGTAGTCTCCTTCTGAGAGCACAAAGATTCATAACCTACTTTTCATGTTCCTGTTCCTTTCTCTTTATCCCATCAAGAGAGAAAAGCAAAAGAAAATAAAGGTGCTTTACATGAGGAAAATCACTCTATCAGTAGTGTTCTAATATCATCGTTATGACCAATTCATGTAGGCTTCCATTTACTATTTACAGCATGATTATCAGTATGGGATATTGTTTATGAGTTTATGATTGATTATTAGAATTAATATTAAGATAATATTCTTAAGATAATATTCTGTTTTATGCTAACACACTTTCCCCAACAAAGTTACTTAACGCAATTTCATTAGAAATTATCTAAATAACTTATTTTGAAATATTCTTTAACTAGGACCGTAACTATTTGTACCTTATAATACTTGTCCTTTTAATATTATATTTGATATTTAAGTTATTAATATTAATTTAAAAATTAAAAAAAAAAAAAAACAGAATCTCTAATAAAATCAAGACTACTTTATTCCCAAAAGACAAAAAAGTAAGAACCATCTGCTACAAGATAAAACGTGTGTAAATTGTTATGATCGAAGAATATGCAGATTCACCAACAACCGGAAACCCTCTCTTCAACTCTTATATTTGGGCTTGCCTGAATTTCCCTTTTGAAATGGGCTTATTGTCTTTAAGGCCCATTTCCTTGGTTTCCATTGCCTATTTTAATTAATGCAATTGCTTCCTATATTCTATCAATTTTTTCGTACATTTTATAACTTTTTTAATGATTAAATATGTTTTTAGTCTCTTAACTCTCGGTAAAAATTGAAATTAGTCTTTTTTCGAAATTATGGATCAATTTAATCTTTCATCTTTAAAAATGCGTGAAGTTAATTGTAACATCCCAAAAACTGGATAACCTCAAATTAATAAAACATCACATACATGATTATTCAGAGAGTACGAGATTTAGAGTATAAAGGTGTACAATACGCCAAATATACCCAGATTACATGAAAAAGGCTCCACACGGCTCAAACAAAAGTACACAGGTGAAAATAATAGTTCTAGGCCTTGTATAGACAAGACCATCATAACTAATGAAACTCCTTTCGCGATGGGTCCCACAGTGGGCCCAATATCCATCCATAACCCTCAAGTTGTTGCATCTCTATTATCATCGTCACTGCCAGGGGTTCTCACATTTGCTCACATCAATAAAATTGATGATCATCGCAAAGGAGGAAAACCACACACAATCATACAAACCAGCGAAAGGGTAAGCTAGAGCACAAGATAATTACATCATAACACACAACGTCAAATCGCATAAATAATGGAAAACCACACAGGAGATACCGAACCACTACCATTCCAAAACTAGACAATCCGGATATGTGTAATGAGGCACCACTACAAAACAGTGGAATTATGTCCTAGCAGTGTGGTGTCACCACGAGGCCTTCGCAGAATTACACCCTTACAAGAGGCACCACCACGTGACCTCCGTGGAATTACGTCCTGGCCGTGAGGCACCACCACATTATCTTCGTGGAATTACGTCCTATTGTGTAGGCACCACCATGAACTTTCACCTCGAGGTTCGTGGGATTAAGTCCAATAGATGAGGCACCACCATGAACTCCCCCTAGGAGGGTCCAAGGAATTACGTCCATTAAGTGGGGCACCACCATAAGCTCTCCCTACAAGAGCCATGGGATTACGTCCTACTCACGCTTTATACGTGTTTCACCAACCAATCAGAAAGTTCCCATAATACCAACATCATGCATAAACAACAATTCATATATTTCATGCTTCCTAATTCATACAACAAGCAACCATACCAGTGGGTCATTCACACCGTAGCACAAAAGCTGCCCCAGTCTCACTCAGGTTAGAAGGCCTCGCTCAAGCGAGCTCCTCCTCGCCTAGGCGAGAACTCGAGTCTTTGAACAGCGGCCCCGCGGATTCTCGCTCAGGCGAGTCCATTCTCGCTTAGGCGAGATCACGCCTCGCTCAAAATGAGAACCAGTCGCCTGGGCGACAGTTTGCACACAAAAACCTTGGCGAGCCTATGTTAGTCTCGCTTGGGCGAAACACGCTCGCTTGGGCGAGAAAAACAGTGCCCACCACTGCACACACGCGAAAACACAGCACGCAACACCAAAAGAAGTCATGTATTCACCACTATCACACAATCAACCATGAGCATACATCACACATATGATTCAGACCCAGAAGCATACAGAAATTACAGGCAATTATAAGCTCAAGCTTCCCTTACCTAAAAAGGGTTTAGCAAACAACTTCGACACCTGACTCAACGAACCTAACAACTTCGAAAACGGACCCAAGAGATGTGAATAAAGACACAAAAATAGCAAGGTTGCTACAGTAAGCCCAGCAGAACCATGAGAACCAACTTAGAACGCGAAGAGCACGATTCAAGAACAACTTATGTGACAGGAGAACGAGGTTTGGCTAGCTTGAAAGGGGCGTAGGATCAAACCCTAGCAAAGCTTCTGGGGAGAGGTTAGGGACTTGACGGCTACGTTTTCTACGAATGAAGAGAAAAGATTAGGCTAGGGCAAACTTAGGGTATGGTTACCCTTTTTGGGTCAACCCTAGGCCCAACCAACTTTGGGGCAGCCCTTAAGGATTTAGGCAGAAAAATAAATGGGCCTTACATTAATCATTTTAATCAAATTTTGTTAAGTTTATTTGATTTTAATGCAACTTGTCACTGTTATTGTCAAATGTCAAATGTCATTGTCTTGATTTCAATTTAGTTCTCATATATATATATATATATATATATATATATATATATATATATATATATATATATATATATATCGCTTTGATTCAATTTAGTCTTCACTTATGTCTCTTTGATTCAATTTTGTCCAAATTTTTTTTAATAATTAAAATAATTTTTTAACCCATGTTTTCTTATAAGATCAAAACTAATTAAATATAAATATTTTTACAAAATTAAGTATAACTATTTATATTAAAATTTAGTAGTAAAAGAAATGATTAACAAAATATGAGTTAATAATGTACAATAATGTAATATGTTAAAAAGTCATTTTTAATAAAAGAATATCAATATAACATTTATACAATTAATAAATTTGGTTTCAATTTGAGGAGAGACAATATTGTTCTATTTTTTTTTAAAGTAATGATTAAAAAACATGAGTTAATAATATGTGATAATGTAATATGTTAAAATATCATTTTTAATAAAAAATATTAGTATAAAATTTCTACACATGTTAAATTTGATCTCAAATTAGATAGAGACAATATTGTTCTATTTTGAAACAAAAATTGGGATAAAAATGAATCAAAGAGACATAAATGGAAACAAAATTGGATCAAAGAGACATATATAAAGATTAAATTAAAACTAAAACAACAACTTTTGGCAATGACACTAATACGTAGCATTGCCTTGACATTGACAGTACCACGTGTCACACCAAGGACTCGACGTGTGGCAACAAATTTTTTTACAAAAACAAAAACAAATTGACATGTGGTACGTTGTTAATAATTTTTTATTTTTTTTAATATAAAGGGACTTAATTGAGACATTTTTTCAAAAGTTTGAACACAATTGAAATTTTTTTTAAAGTGAAGACCAAGTTGACACATCCCCAACAAGGTGGAGACCATTGGAGTAATTAAGCCATTGTTTTTTATAATCAATAAAATTGTCATTTAATTTATGAAAATTTATATTTAATTTAAATTGTATTTAAAATTTTATTTTACAATAATTTAGAATAACCCTTAAAAATTTTAGAGAAATAATTATTTATTGGATTTTCACACCAATTAATTTAGAGTGACATTGATAAATTCTTATTATGGGTTTGGTATAGTTTGTCATGTTTTTTTTAACAATTTTTCGTATAATGATAAATAATAGGTGAATTTTAGAGTGTCACACTGAGGTATCAAAGCTTATATGGATATCTAACATGAATTTTATATATAAAAAAATAACATTGATATTTATATTATATTATTATTGTTACTATATAATTTTTTAATATTACTTTAACATAGATAAATAAATTTTATGAACTAGAAAGTAATTTGAAATTTAATTTATCAAATAAAACACACTACTTACAACAACAAGTATCAAACTTATTTTCATAAAATAAAATAAAAGTATCGATACTTTATTTGATTAAATTATTTTTACGTGTAAAAGTTAAAATATTTAATACGTTTTAATTACATATAAGATATTCAAGTTATATTTAAATTTTAAAAATCAGTGTTTACAAATAATTTTAAAGAAATAATTATATACTCTTCACTTTAGTAAATTTATTTTAAATACTAAAATAAATTTTATTTTATTAATTATTCTCAAAACTTGTGAGATTATGAAGAGATATCTGAACTCTTTATTTTGTTTGACTTTCTATTTTAACAAACATTTTTATCCATGTTGCCACCACCACCTATTGCATTATTCTCAAATTTAAAATCCTGACAAGTTGGTAACAAAGATTAGTTTATTTATATAAAGACAAATTCGATATATAATTATAAAGCGAGTGCAAACTAAGTCAAACAATGAATACAACTAAGACTTTAAACTATTATGAGGATATTGATTTCATGTAAACACTAAGGAGTTTATTAATTAAAAATAATTTTTTGACAAATATCTTATTTGATAAAATTACTAAGTAGAATAATTTTTTATTTTTTATAGAAGTTATAAAATAACATAATAAAATTTAAAAGTTTTATTTTTAGTAAAAATGATTATTTGTCAAAGTTTGTTAAAACAAAATTTTGATATACTATGATTTCTTTAAGTGGACTTTGTATTTGGAAAAGACATATGTTTTGTATAAAATAAATCTGAATTTTGTCTTGATGGTAGCCATTACGCAAATGCTATCAATTATTCAGTTTTCTTAAACCTTAAAAATTATTTTAAATCTTTAATCAATATTTGTATAACACTGATTAATAATAGTTGTATTGATCTCTTAGTATATTATATATTAACATTTGTTAACTTATACCAAAAATTTTTTGCATTAATTGAATTGTATATTATAAAATTAATCATGAAAATGTGTCAGAACACTTAATAACTAATATATTTTCTATGTGGAGGGTAAGGTTGTAACTTGCAAGAATCTACAAGTAAAATAATATCATTAAATTAGTCGCGCAAAAAAAGCCTATATATCTATTTCAAGTTGTATCTTTAATTAACTAGAAAAAAAAAACATTTGTTAATCAACAACTTGATCTTCCTTATGAAAGTTCACATTTGTCTTAAGAAAATCCCTCTATATCCGAACTCATTATTTAAGGTTAGGTAAACTGATTAAAATTTAATATATTAATAATGTAACACATTTTTTTTCATTCAACGAAATTTGAGCAACCATATATTTGTAAGGAAAGCGATATTTAAAATTCATCAATAAAAAATATTCCATAATTAACATATTAATATTTCAATTAACTCAAAAAAATAATATATATTATTATATTATTAAAATAAGCTGTAAGGTGAATGCTTTTTAAAGTACTAAAATAACATTTTTTTGTATTTTTTGATACCTAAATCATATAATAGAAATATTTTCATCATCTACTTTTATGACTGACTGATTATTAGTAGTTTCTAATAGATCATGGAAGCTAAACAAATCTTAACACAAATATGGAACTGAAGGTCAAACAACATTATTTGGCTATTAACTGTTATCCATTTGCGAGGTTATAGACATATTTTTCATTTTAAAAGAAGACCAAGACCCCTGACCTCGGAGTTTGACAACTCATACAACGTGAATGCGTGATTATCGAGGCAATTTAAAATTATGAACTTGCCTATAAAAAAAACCAAAGACTTATTCCCTTCATTTAGTAAAAAACATTAGATTTAAGACTTCCACAAACTACATCTTTAGAATGATTATCAAATTTAGAAATGGATCTCAAACACAAATACTAAATTTAAAATTTATTATTTTATATTAGAGAAAAGACAAGATCTCTAACATAAAAACTAATTTTTTACAGTAATTATAAATTTTCAAAATAATAAAAAGATTAAATATAAAATTTATTATTTTATATTAGAGAAAAGACAAGATCTCTGACATAAAAACTAATTTTTTTTTACAGTAATTAAAAGGATATATTTTAAATCATTTTATTTTAAAACAAACTCATTATAATCGATACAAAAAATTCAAGGTTTTTCACTAAAATAAAAGTTTAAACAAAATCTTGAAAAAAATTATATACTTGAAGACTACCAAAAGTGATTTTTTTTATTGTAATAAGGTTATTTGATTTTAACTATATGATATTATTAAAATGGTGTAACTTTTAAAATATATTTGAAATTGGCCAAATCATGTATGTTAGCAGAACTTTGTATCAAAGAAGTCATATAGCTAAAACGAATCGGTTATAATTGAAATAAACTCGTGTCAATTTTGAACAATTTTTTTTAAGGAATTAAAGAGTGATCGCAACTTGAAACGACTTTCCTTAAAAGTTAATTATCCTTCTCTAAGTCAGAGGCAAGATCATTTTAATGACACTGTTTCATGACGTATACTTTACACAACTCAATTGATGTTGTTCCCATATGTACCTTTTATTTCTTTTTAAGGAAAATAATTTTTTATTATTAAATTTTGATAATTTTTTCTTATAAATTTAATTGTTATTTTTTAAATGATTTTTTATTTTTCGTTTTTTTATTCTTAATATTCGAAAACTATATAGAAGATAACATTTTATATTAAAATAAAATTATCAAAATTTAGTAATAAAAAATAAAATCGTATTTTTTTAAAAGTTAATCTCCATTTTGGTAATTTTAGAAATAATTAGCCCATTCTGTTATAAAAAATCCACCAAGAAGCTTTCGAGATCTTGCGTTAAATATATTGGATTTTTAAATTGTCGGATAGATTGGGTGATGATAGTGTAATAGTAAATAAATGATATGATGGGGTGTGATTATGATACCAAATTCTTAAAACCCTTTCCATCTATAAATACGTTTAAGCTGAAGAAGGAAATATCAGAGAGATTTGCAAAACCTAAACCATGAGCGTGTCGGAGGAGAAAGTAGAAAACAGCACAGACAACATTGAAGTGGCGCCAAATGAGGAGAATAAGGTTGTGAGGAAAGAAGATGAAGTGTGTGTGTGCCGTGTCCCGAAATCCTTGATAAGCGGCCACCCAGAAGCTTTCACCCCTCACTTTGTGGGGCTTGGACCCTACCATCATACCCGTTTTGAGCTCACCATGAACGATGAACTCAAGTTAGCTGCAGCAAAGAGGATCCTCAACCACGGCTTCGAAATCCGCGTCTCCGATGTTGAACCTTTCTACCACCAAGAAACCTTAAAGTCCTATGCCCACGAGCAAGACAAGCTCCTCCAGGATATCACCGTCGATGGCTTATTCCTCCTGGCTTTGCTCAACCGGAGTCTCGATGCCCAGCCTCACCACCACACTTACTTCTTGACCGGAAAACACGGCATGCCCCTCGTCAACGCTTTTGGTGTAGAGTTGACCATCGACGCCGTCATCAGGGACGTTTTCATGCTCGAGAACCAAATTCCCACCCATGTTCTTCACCAAATCAACGAAGCCAGCAGCCACCACGGAATTCAATCACAAGATCTGGATGCAAAAATGCTAAGTTTCTGTCAAAACTACTGTCCACTCGTCAACTTCGAAAAACCCTCGGAAAACGAAGAGCATGTTCATTTGTTGGATCTCATGTACCATTTGGTAGCACCTAAGCCCGACCCCAACTCTGCACCCAAACCTAAGCCTAAACCTAAGGTTCACCCCGACCCTGAGCCAGATACCGCCACTACTGAGACGCCCCCCGAGTCTGTGGTAGTGACGGTTGAGAAGCCCCCCGAGCCTGTGGTAGCGACGGTTGTGGAGCCCACAGAGTCTCCGGATGAGGCCGCGGAGAGCACAGACACGAGTGGCGGTAAGGAAGAGACAAAGGGATGCTGTTCCATATTGGGTTCTGTTGGATATTAAAGGAGGAAGATAATAGAACCAGATGACAGAATAATGGAAGAGAGAGAGCTCAGTTTATTGTTCTCCTCACATTCCTTTAAAATGCTGAACAATACAATGTTTATATAATAAAAAAAACTTGGCTAACTATCTCCACTAACCACGTCTAACAATCCTACATTAGTGGTGCTAAGAATAACTTAAAAACTGAATCTTAAAGTGCTCCTAACTAATAGCCGAAAAACCTACAACAGACTTTTGACAAAGTCTTCCAACAAGGTCACTAATTTTCTCTGACTTTTATTCAGCTTCTTACGTGTGCACATATGAGCTTGAATTATATTGCAACACCTCCCCTTAATTCAAACTCATACA
>Ga0214545_1011167_pt1 | contig 12548 bp, 6 predicted proteins | sample CNSS4metaG_FD_160064 | JGI IMG/M metagenome (GOLD analysis project Ga0214545, IMG submission 160064) | Root nodule microbial communities from cowpea collected in UCLA plant growth center, Los Angeles, California, USA - CNSS4 | ecosystem: Host-associated > Plants > Roots > Nodule | place: USA... | reverse complement strand
CATTATGGTTACACTTTTTTTTTTTTTTTGTTCCAGGGACCAAGAAAGAAGATACTTTTAGCGTTGGAGTCGAAAGTCTGACATGTATTGGAAATTATTGATGTTCTTAGCTGGATAAACTTGTTTATGGACGGTGGTGGGTGATCAGGATCTAAAAACCAAGTGTAATAGGATAGGTCTTCGATTATTTTACCCTTATTTTAGACATTAATGAAGATAGTTTTGGAGTTTATTACCCCGTCAGCATCCTGAAACACTTTTAATTGTACCTACTAATTAGTGGCTTTGAGAATTCACTTTTTGAATCAATAGGTTTTGCCGCAAGGATGTTATTATGACCCATTTTTCAAAATTTGATGACCATCTAATGATAGGATCAGTGGAGGAAGCTGATTTTCAATACTCCAAAATTGACACCAAAATGTTAATTCAGGCATGGATTTACTAATTTGTTGCAAGTTGTCAGGCTATTACTTGTTCCAAGTGATTTAAATTGTTATTCGTGTAGGATTTATGTCTGGGTATATAACATGGAATTGGTTTTTGCTTTATAGTTGCACTTTGAAAAACTGACTCTGCCGTGAAGAAGCAGCTTAAATAAATATTAGCCGTTCAATTTAAATGGAATCAGCTTAAATAAAGGTGCAATTTATTATATTAATTAAATTAACTAGTTAAATTTTAAAGTTGAAATAACTTTTTATTTTATATAATTTATATACTATGTATAAATATGTGTGATATATTCCATGTGTTTGTATTTTTCATGTTTGCTTTTAAGGTGAAAGAAACGTGTTGCTTTTTTTTATTATAATGTTTTGTTTTAATAAATTAAAAATTAATATCTGTATTAATTTAATAAATTTATTTAAATATAATGTTTTTATTGTTATTTTTTATATTTAATGTATGCAATCTCTAATTTAAATTAAACATTAAGTTTAATTGAACATTGGAGTAGTTGAAGTATGTAGTTTGTTTTAGGAGGAGTAATTTATATCTATTCTTCTTTTTATGATTGATAAAATAGAAATATAAAATGTATATACTAAGTGAGAAATCCTTCTACAATTATATGCACTATCTTTCATATAATGATTTTATAATGATATATGGTAAATACGTAGTTACTATTTTACTTTATATATTATTGTAATGAATAATACTAGAATAAACAATCGTATTTATTTTTATTATTTTTGTGTGCTAAGTTGATAGTAATTTTTAATATGTATACATGAAAACCCTTAAAAAAAAATAAAGGAGAAAATCATTTATAACAAAATCATCTGTATAAGATGACCAAAACTTTCATTTATAATGATTAGATACGATCTATCCAAAATGGTAAACAGAGTAAGGCTTCTGAAACAATTGAAGGCATACATGATTAAGATAAATCTTTTCTCTATTGACCTAGTTATACATTGTAGAATCTTTCTCCTCATGTTTACGAGACTAACTCCACAATGATATTATTCCTTGCCAAAGAATTTGGTAGACTCTTTCAAAACATTTTGTGCTAGGTGTGCATCACGATTTGTGGCTAGTAAATTAATGGTGTCTAGCTTCGCAACTCTCGATGGCATAGAGTAAGAGGAAAATAAGTCACTTCCAGACACAATCATAAACAAGCCTTCAATCACGACTTACTACTCGAATTCCAAGGAGATAAAGTTCCCACCTATGGTTACATTGACTTGTTAGTCATGTTTGGTACTAATGAAACACATTGGAAGATAATGGTTTGGTACATTCTCATAAAAGCGAACAATCCTAATTTGATGTAAGGCCCTCCATAAGCTTGGTGTCATCATCTATACATCGCATATGGTGATAAAGTTTCAAGGAACAGACAAATCAATTGTAACCATCAAAGTTTATCTAAAAGCAACAATGGAGTTATGCTTAGAGTTTAAAGGTGGCTTCTTATTCTTCAAAGAAACCAAACATTAGTGGATCAAACCAAACTGACGATGAAAACCCATTTTAGTTCTTAAGAGATATGGTATTAATTAATGGTGAAGAAAACTCAAGAAAGATTTTCGGTAGACATTTACATTGTCCTCTAATTCTCTCCATGCACCATTGATCTTCTAGAAGGGAAGGTTAACTTCAAACTCTCTAAAAAGGTGCCTCATGTGTGTGGTCCAAGCCTAAGTCTATCCTCCTCTCCAAATAAGTGATATTCTCTTCCAAGATAGTCTTAATCAATCCTACAAAACAAACATACAACAAAAGAATCAACAAAATCAACTTAAGCATAGTCAACAAGGTCAACGCAAACAAAAGTCAACATAAACTAATACTAAATAAACTAAGAGATGATGGATTAGAGGTTTTCCTTCTTGTTGTTTTCGTCCTCTTAGGAAGGTCCTCTATGCTCTCATGAAGAGTAATGAACTCATCAACTGAAGTATTGAACCTTTTTTTATAATGTCTTGAGCAATGAAAATAAACCTTATGAACAATGCCACAATGTAAATTTCATGCTGATTGATTCATATTTGTTAGAAGAGGAAACACTTACTCTAGATCAAAATTTAAATAGGGTTTTCCTACTTTCAATTAGGCAAACTTTAGTTGGGTTTACACCCTCTTAATGAAATATAGTAAGACAAACACAAAGTTGAACACTTTACAATAAATTCAGGAAGTATTAACTTGAAACTCTTATGTGTTTGCCTAGAGTTCGATAGATATGTTAGACATTATCACGTATTCATGTGTCATAAGCTCATTATTCTTCCTTAAGCAAAACCAATAGCTAAGAGGAAGAGAAAGTCCATAAAAAAACATTGTTAAGTAGTTGACCTAGAGGTTAACAAGTTCTTGAAAGTCCACTTTGCAAAATAGATCATATGCAATATATGGTTCGCTAATGTGGTTATGGTCAAGAAATCTAACAACCAATTGAGGAGGATGCGCAGTGATTATATAAACTTAAGTAAATACATGTCCAAAAGATGCAAATCCTTTACCGAACATAAATTCTTTTGTTGACAACACAACCATATATGAGGTTCTTAGCTTACTAGATGACTATTTTGTGTACAATCAAATTAGAATGTATTTGTTAGATGAAGATAAGATAGACTATGTTCTTTCTAACAAATTAGGGCTTGAGGATTGCTTAAAGATTACAAAATTGCTAATGGTTATATATATAGAGGTTGGGAAGAAAAAGTGTTGTCAACCTTTCTTCTTCAAGAGAGTTTTTATACAGAGAGGTTGAGAAGAAAAAGTTATTGTATATTTTTTTCTAGTCATTGCGAATGTTGAAGAAGTGCTTTCAAGTTGTGTTTGTCCACATGCAAACGTAGAGATGCATGTAACATTAATTGCATTTTTCTTCTTTAAGCAACAAAATGACTTACCAAGTTTACCTTAAATAGTTTTTATCCAAACAAGAGCAAAAAGCAAAAATTTACAAGATTGATGGTTTTTGTAGAGTTAACATACAAGGTTGATGGTCTTTGTAGAGTTGACAAAATGAGTTGTTAATATTGATGAGCTTTTACTCTTTCTTCGAGAGATCTTATCACAAGAATTGAAGAAACATTCTCTACATACATAAAATACGTATTTATTGTATTTGAGATGTATTATGAAATGTTTATAAAATTATGATTTATATTTCATGGTAAAACACTTAATCAAAATCACACGTAGATTAGATCGTAGTTTAACGTCTACATTTTTTATAACAAAAATAATAAATATAATTAAAAATTCTAATGTAATTAGTATTGTAGTAAAAAAATATCAAAGCATAAAAAATTATAATAAAATATATAATAAATAGTTATATAAATATTTTTTATTTTAATATTAGTTGTAGCTATACAATTAAAATATTTTTATATTTAATCATGGATAGTCTTTTATAGACTATAAAAACTAAAAAATTAGTTAACAAAAAATTAAAGTAAAAATACTTAATAGAATCTTGGCATTTGAGATGTGATCCGTTAGATACATCCAAGGGTCTTAGGGTCCAAATTAATGCCAAAGGGTGACGCCAACAAGTACAGAGACTGGGAAAAGAAGAAGAAAAAGAGGAGGAAACAGCAGAGTAAAACGGAACAATCCAAACCCGGAACTTCCCATGGATGCTACCGAATCGCAAACGGATCTGCAGAAACGACCCGGAATCTTCATCATAGGATCCTCAAACGTTGGCAAACGCACCATCATATCTCGTAACTCTCTCTTTCCTTTTTCTTCCCTAAAATCTTCGCCCTTTCACCTTGCTTCAACTTATTCTACTTAACTAATCTTTATTTAGTTCTAGGTTTTCATTATTCTGTCTCCTGCAACTGTTTTAAATCACATCTTTATCATATTTCGTGCTTAGATATATTATTATACATCTTTTTAATTTTAAACGTAGGACTTTTTTTTTTCAATTTTATTATGTTTTGGATTTTTGTCTACATGTTCTGGCGTTAGTTATTGACACTAAATTCATTTCTTTGTTCTGCATGCTGTATTGTTTATTGTTATTATTTCGAGGGGTGAAACTGAAATTTGATATTTGATTTTGCTAATGTTGAGAATAGGATTGACCTCTGTTGATGTTGAGGATGCTTTTGATTCGGCTTCTGAAGTGAATGTCCATGGGTATATGTTCACCCTGAATTATTTTATCCATCTTTTTGGTTATGAATCTTTCTGAATTTCTGAGTGTGTTTGTTTTAATTGTGGAATAAACAGGTGGACTATCAATAATAAGTACTATACTGCTGATGTTTCTATATGGATGGCTCATCTTCGTGATGATTTTTCTGCTGGAAACATGTCCGTGTTTCGACGCATGACTGCATTGGTGATGGTTTTTGACATGAATGAAGTTAGTTCCATCACTTCATGATTATCATTTGATTTGTTCTGTTTATGTTGTTGATTACTTAATGTTTGTTTCTGATGACGGTTTTATTCTGTATTCAGTGCTTATTGTTTGGTTTTACGTGTGCAGAAGAATTGTTCTTGAACCACTTTCTTCTTTTGTGTGCCTAGTGACTAATACATGTAATGTATCTTTAATTTACCCTTTTTGTGCAGCCATCTTCCCTAGCTGCACTTCGAGAATGGGTTTCTCACACTGATATTCAGAACTTTGAGATATTACTGTGTATTGGAAACAAAGTGGATCTGGTTCCAGGGCATCCAGCTCATGCTGAATACAGAAGGCGGTTGCTGAAACTAGAAGACTCTGCTGTAGACCGTTATTCAGAAGAGTATGGAATATCTGAATCGGAGGGAACTAGTTTATTGGGGGATGAGGCACCGACATGGGACATCAGAAGGTCCTGTTTGGAATGGTGCACTGATCACAATATTGAGTTCATTGAGGCATGTGCTTCCAATGCTGATTTTGACAAATGTAAAACTCCACTTCCCGTTGTAAAGAGCCTGTGTATAACATATTGCTTTTAACTCTGAATTTTGCCTTGACAAATGCTCAGTTTTAGATGTGGATGAGTCATACTTATAATACATTATTAATGAGAGAGGAAAGTAGGTGACTTAGATGACAATGAAATATTTGGAAGATGATTAATGATAGATCATTGTAAAACGCATCATATCTTTTTCTTCTCCCCATTAGGGATAGAATGATGAACATTGAAAACCATTTCAGATTATATGATTTCCACTCAAATTTATTTTACAGGTTTGTCCATAGATGGTGATTTACAAGGAGTTGAACGTCTCCATGGTGCACTTTCTGCTCATATGTGGCCTGGAATGGTATTGAAATCTGGTGATAGAATAAATCAACCATCATTTCCTGAGAAAGAGGGTATTTTCTTTCTATTTTCTTTTCTTTGAACAATGCTACTCGCAACTTGTCAAAGTAGAAAAAACGAAAACACTAATTTTGGTTTATCCTTTTTCCCAGAGTTATCTTCAGAAGAATCTGACTATGAACCAGAGTATGAAGTGTTATCAGCTGGTTCGGCTGATCCCTGGGATGAAAGTGAACAAGTATGGGTTTCTGCATCTTCCTTAGATGCAGGGGGGTCAGCTTCTCAAAACAATCATACTGCAGAGGGTCAACAGGAGGATGGAATTAAACCTGATAAAGAGTCTGCGCCCACAACTTCAAGTGCTGCAATTCAAAATGAGAGTGAGAGGGATGTGCTGCACAATACCATGGATTCTGATGGAGATGAAAAGGCAGAAGAGAGTAAATATCTTGACTTAGAGGATTTGGAACAGTTGATGTCTGAGATTGGGAATATGCGTGCAGGCTTAAGATTGATGCCTGATTTTCAAAGAAGGGACATGGCTGCAAAGCTGGCCATGAAAATGGCTTCCATTTTTGGAGGAGAGAGTGATGATGAGAAAATTTAGTTGATTTTGGATGTAAGCTCAGTGATTAGTTATAGGTATAAGGTTAGATAGATGAATGTCATTCTGGGTACCTTTATGTGGGCCATCACATGGAAAGAAGGAGATGAGCAACCTCTGTTGCACAAAGACCAGGGGCACCTTTTTCATGCTTCTGCTTTCTCTTACTCCTTTTAAGATCAAGTATTCCTGTTTTCTTTACACAGTTTTATAGTCCGTATTTTGTGGAGCATAACATTTTGTTAAAAATTTCGTGGTAATCAACGTGGTGGTGATGTTGTGAAAAACTGTGTCAGGTTACTTCCTGCTGCAATTGTAAGTGTAGAACAGATTGAAAACACTTACAGGGACAAAATGACAAATAAAATTTCTAATTTTATTTTTTGCAAGTCCCATATTTATATAAAGTGCACTTGTTTGTGTCTATGTGAAATTCAACAATAACTCCGAATATTTTTTTTATTAGTGTTAACTAACTGTAATGATCCATGTGTCTATAGTGGGTATAAAATGGATAGTTCATAACTCCCAGTTAAAAATACCACGAGTTGAACAAGTTGTGTCTACTCCTCTTCGCATAATTGGAACTTTACTTGATGCATATTTATCAGTGGCATAGTAGTTTTCCTTATTTTTTTATGGTGTTGGAGATCACTAACTTGGATTCAAACCTTCCTTTCACATGGAAACATTATAACACATGTGAATTGGGTTATCTTATAATAAAGTTTCACAGGAAGATGTAAGGAGGATGTAGGAGATTTTGTAAGGTTGTAAGGTTTAAGAAGTGTGTTGATTATGTTGCATTTTTATTTATAGGGTGCTTGTAAAATCTTGAAAGTAGCGAATTGTAAAATCTTGAAATGAGTGAATTGGTTTAATTATGGTGATTAAGTAATTAGATGTAATTCTCTTATAAGAGAAAACTAGTATATTTCTTGTTATTATTCTCTTTCTCAAATCTCTTAGAAATCACAAGTGATATGAATTCATGTTGCATGGTTATGGAAAACTAAAAAAAATTAATATAATTTTATTTAAAATATTTATTTAATTTAAAGTTAGAAATAACAATATGGTTTGACCTACCAGTTTTGGTTTATTCCACATTTAATCTACATCAAATGGAATAAGATGAACTAACCCACATAAGAATAATGGACCAGTTTTGGTGGCTCGGTGGCTCGTATTGCATAATGATTAACTCATAGGCTAGAAGTCTACATAAAGCAAAATCTTTAAAAGGAAAACATCGTACAAATATTACAATAATATTATTTTATTGTTTTACATCTTTTTGGCATTAATATAATTTTATTGTTTCACATATTTTTTTCATGGGTATCAAATTAACATTGAAATTGAAATAAGTTAAATAAACACAACATTAACAACTTCATCAAATATCTATGTCAAGGTTATATCTTTTATGAACAATAATATATATATATATATATATATATATATATATATATATCTTTGAAGTTACTAAAAAGCTATAGTTATTAAAATATTATATCATTATTTTTTAGTTTAATTATTCAGATGGTGCTCACTTTGATAGAGGTGTGTCAATTTGGTACCTGCTTTTAAAAAAATGTCAATTGCATCACAACTTTTGAAAAAAATGTTTCAATTAGGTCTATTTCAGATAAAAATTATTAACACCGTTACTAGCGTGCTATGTGTCAATCTATGTTTTTTTTGTTTTTTTAATTTTTTTTTTTTGCAAAAAAAATGTCACGTGTCAGGTCTCTGATGTGGCAGTGTCAATGTCACGTGGCAATGGAATGACACGTGTCAATGTCATTGTTAAATGTCATTGTGTTGATTTCAATTTAGTCTCCATATATGTCTTGTTGATTAATTTTGTCCCTACTTATGTGTTTCTGATTCAATTTTGTTCTAATTTTTTTAATAATTAAAATAATTTTTTAATCTATTTTTATAAGATTAAAACTAATTAAGTATAAATATTTTATAAAATTAAGTACCGATATTTACATTATTGAAAGACAATATTGTTCTATTTTGAAAAGAAAAAGTAATAATTAACAAAACATGAGTTAATAATATACAATAATGTAATATGTTAAAAACAATTTAATAGAAAATATTAGTATAAAATTTATACAAATAATAAATTTGGTCTAAGATTGGAGAGAAACAATGTAAATATTAGTACTTAATTTTTGTAAAAGTATTTATACTTAATTAGTTTTAATCTTATAAAAAATGGACTAAAAAAGGATTTTAATTATTGAAAAAAATTGGGTCAAAATTGAATGAAAGACACGTAAGATTTGACTAAATTGAATCAATGAGACATACATGGGAATTAAATTGAATCAATAAGGCATATATGCGGACTAATTGAAATCAAGACAATGACATTTGATGGTAACCCTGACACATGGCATTGCCCTGCCATGTGGCTCTAACAATGTCACGTGTCACACTAGGGACCTGACACGTGGTAATTTTTTTTACTAAAAAAAATTAAAAATTGAAAAAAAAAACACAAACTAACACATGGCACGCCGTTAAAAAAATTAGTAACTTTTGTCTGAAAGGGACCTACTTGAATCACTTTTTTCAAAAGTTGGGATGTAATTGACATTTTTTAAAAAGGGTACCAGATTGACACACTTCTACCAAAATGGATACCATCCGTGTAATTAAACCTTATATTTTTTTAATTTCAATGACATTGGATACAATCTTGAAAGAAGTTTCATCTTCCACTATGTCATAATTATAATTCCCCCCGTTATCATCTACATACATTTGAACAATGAGAGATGTAAAATCCTAGAAATTGACATTTTAGAAGTGAGACTGGTTAAAATAGTGAGACTCAATTATTTTAATATTGAAAAGTTTTAGTATAAATAGTTTTGTTAAACGAGTTTCATTATTTTAAAACACACAATCTCTCTAAAAACTACTTTTCTAGAATTCTCTGACTTCTATAGGAACTTTCGTTCTCTGTTCGCCTGATTGAAAATCTAAGACTGTATGAGTGATTTTCGCGATGAACTCTTCAATTCGGATTGATCAATTTCTCGGCTCGTGTAAGTTAATTTTTAAATATTTTCTCGCAGTCTTCTTCTAGTTTTTGTTGTATGTGAAGATGCTTGTGTGTCCTTTTAATCTTCTATAAGAGTCTTTGCTTATAAGTGATCATGATGGAATGTCTGAATCCTTTGTGTGATGTTTCTATGTGTAGATAAAACATTCTATGAAGTTAGAGGCATTTTGGTGTTCCCATAGCTGTTTGGGCATGTTGAGCTAAGGTGAGGGATGCTAATTCTAGCTTTTGCATGTCGAGTTTGTTAATTGTTGTTGTCAATTGATAATTTTGATGTGATAAGTTATGAATTTGTGATTTACTTGTTTTGTGGTGATGAACTTCATGTTTTAACTGGTAAGTTGATATTGAACTCGTGTAGTATGCTGGATTGTGCATAATTTTGTTTATATCACTTGAAATTTTGAATGGCTTGTTAAAGTTGTTGAATTGGGGGTTAAGCTTGGGTTGTATGCTGAGTTTTGTACAAAATTTATGGTTTTGTTTGTGAACTTGGATGCCTATGTGAGAATTCTTAAATTGAGTAATCTATCCCGACTTGAGTTTAAAACATAAAAATTTAAATGTTAGAAAGTTTACTAAGTGAGGATTAACTCAAGAAGGGTCATATTTCTCAATCAAATCTCAAAAAGGAAAGTTATGTGTACTGATACACCATCGGACACCGTTGCAACACGTTCGGGAACCACTAAAATAATGGCCATTAACTTAGGACTTGGGGCACTGAGCGCCACTTTTGTATCACCGGGTGCTAGCAAGTCGGTGAGTTCTAGGGGTTATAACATTAGGCGCCACTTTTCCAGCATCGGGGGCCACCCTATTTTTCGAGTCTGCGTCATCTTAGGAGAAATAGGATTTTCGCTTCATTAACTATTGAATTGGGTTGCAATTTTGACAACACAACCTAGACATATGGATCTATGATTGGACCATTTGGATATTTGTTTTGAGCTTTATGGTTAGGGAAATGTTGTTCACTGTTTTGATGTACGTAATGAAGATATTGTGATTGAATTGATGAATTAAGCTTATATGAGAATATGATGGATGAGCTATGTATGATTGATGATGGTATACTGAGACTTGACTTGATATGTTTTCGTACAATATATGATTGAATATGAGATAACATGTGGAAGATAAAGGAATTTCACGGAGAAATTCCTTTGTTGTAATATAGTGTGTGTATTGATCTATGAATTCAAGTAAGGTTACATCTTAACACTCTAATGATCATTCAGACTCACAAAGAGTATAATGGTTCATGAGGTGAGAGTAGCAAGAGGTCTTAGTCTAAGATGATTATGGATTGACCTTGTGTGTTGTAGGGTGAAACACATTGACAATGGCTCTATAGAGCAATAGAGGTCACCATAAGTGCAAGATTCTAGTGAATCTGATTTCAATACATGTATCCGAATAATTGAGTTTAGAAGAGTCTTTGATTATAGAGTTTATGATTACTTGAAGTGCATTGTATTGTGATACAACATGTTTTGTTAATGTATGATATTCTTTTTGTAAATTAGCTTACACTCTCTTGTTTGTTTGTTATGTATTGTGTTCTTCTTTTGCAATGATCACCTTATTGATATGAGTAGAGGTGTAGAGACACCTCTTGATGTTGAGGAGTCATCTGTCTAGGTGATTGAGTGATGTTAGATCATGTTAGGTATAATCTTGTAATAGAATCATAGTATAGTAGTTTGAGAATGTATATGTTTGATATTATTATAGTCTTATTTGATATGACTCTCCTAATATACAATATACATTGGATTATTTGTTTTATGAATATTCATAATAAAATGTTTTATTTTAGTAGTATTATCTACGCTATTAGAATGATGTTACAACATATGATGAATTTAAAATAAAAATAATACAATAAAAATAAGATTAGATAAAAAGACTATGTTACCTCCCAAAAAGTCATTAGTCTAACTTTAAATACAAATAGTTACTTTCACACTTTTTCTAATGCATTAGTGGAGCATGACTCATCTCACATTATCATTTTGATCTAAAGTTCCTATTTTTGTTTCGAGAAAGTTTCTATTTTTATTTTTTTACTTGTACCCAAAACTAATTTCAACTTCAAAAATAAATTAATTTTAGTTTATGAAAAATTAAATTTATTTTTTATTATTCTATTCATATAAAAGTTCTTGGAATATATAAATTTTCTTAATATCGCAACATAATTTTTATTGGTGTGAGATTATAAATTTATGTTCCTAAAGTTTTAGAAGTGTTGTTATCTAAATAGTGCCTATTAAATATAATTGGATTTAGAATGGATTACATAAATTGATTTGGAAAAAATATATTCTTGATTGGATTTTAAACCATTTGAAAAATTCATTCTATAATAATAAGTGATAGAAATGGTGGCATTATTGGACTAAGTAATACCAATAACCCAATTGGTGTGAGTGAGCCAACTAAAGAACCAAAACTCATAAGGAAAAGTACGAGACAAACCTCAAGACCATTGGATGGGACGTAATAATATGCTTCAGACGTAGCTAGAATTTCTCCATTCGCTCGAAATGTGATTTGCACTTTTTTTTTTTTGTAAAATTGTTTTTAATGCTTGTGAAGTATCCTAAACTAGTTAAGATTCAGTTCGTGCAATGTTCCTCTCCTATTATAAATGAAAAGAGTAATGGAATGGAAAATTTGAAATTTACGGGGTGCAGAAAGCAAGTCTTAACTTCATAGCTGGGCCCAAAACTAAAGCAAAACTTGTAGACATTTCTGGTCTTTTGCTTCTTGCACCCCAATGATTACTACTTTCATATATTTCAACAGGTCTTTGAACATTTATATAATGTTCTGAAAAATATCTCACATATTCTCAAAAGCTGATGAGTCCATCTTCAAGAGTAAGGAAGCCAAGGAGAAGCCATGCGGAATTGATGAAGCTTCCATGGAGAAGGATGAAGGTGCGAAAGTTAGAAGATGAGAGGAGAAGTGGTGCGGCAATGGTGTTTGGAGAAGCTCTCAAGTGAGGTTGGGCCAACACTCAAGGAAGGGGGCTAGAGGAAACCAAGAAGGAGAACTCTAGCCTAAGTTGATTCACAAAAAGAGAGGAGTC
>Ga0214545_1011160_pt1 | contig 12551 bp, 3 predicted proteins | sample CNSS4metaG_FD_160064 | JGI IMG/M metagenome (GOLD analysis project Ga0214545, IMG submission 160064) | Root nodule microbial communities from cowpea collected in UCLA plant growth center, Los Angeles, California, USA - CNSS4 | ecosystem: Host-associated > Plants > Roots > Nodule | place: USA... | reverse complement strand
ATAAAGGACAATTTTGTAATCTTGTTTTTTCTTGATTTAAATATAATTTTTAATCTATCACATCCTTCAAATCACTCACAAACTTCAACAAACTTTACTCTAAATCAAATCACTTTCACCTTTAATCTCCTTAAAGTGAACAAGAGAAGCTTCACATTCTAATCCCCTTGAATTCATCCTCTCCCTCTCCCTCCTATCAACGTTGAGGGAGAGAGAAGGGAAGGAAGTGGAAATTCCTCTATTTTTCAATCATCTTAGGTTATTCAATGGTTTCAGGGTGATATCAAGATTACAATTATGTCTGCAATTTAATTTTCAGCTTAATTATGAAAATGATGAAAAAAGTAATTATTAATTATAAAATTTTTTACTACATTATTTTATAACTATTTTTATTAAAATATGTTATTTTAATTTGTAGATTTTAATATTTTTTCTACGACAAATCAAACATATATATTGATAATATTTAATTATTGTTAAAATAAAGGACATTTTGGTAATCTTATTTTTCCTTGATTTAAATATAATTTTTAATCTATCACATCCATCAAATCACTCACAAAGTTTAACAAACTTTACTCTAAATCCACCCACTTTCACCTTAAATCCACTTAAACTAAATAACACAAACTTCCCACTATAATCCACTTGATGCAATCCTCTCCCTTTCTCTCCAATCAAACTTGAGAGAGAGAAGGGATGGAAGGGAGAAAATCCTCCACTTTTCAAATGCAATGGTTTGAGAGTGATATAAAGATTGCAATTATGTCCGCAATTTATTTTTCAACTTAATTGTCAAAATGATGTCAATATATAGCTTTTGATATTATTTTTCAAAAATAATTAATAACGAAAATTTGAAAATAGTTCTAAAAAAGATTTAAAAAGTAATTATTAATTATAAAGTTTTGTATTACATTATTTTATTAATATTTTTTTAGTAAAATATTTTATTTTCATTTATACATATTAATATTTTTTCTACAAAGCAAACTTATATAATGATAATTTTTAATCATATTTCATATAAAAGACAATTTGGTAATCTTGTTTTTTCTTGATTTAAATATAATTTTTAATCTATCACATCTATCGAATCACTCACAAACTTCAACAAACATTACTTTAAATCCACTCACTTTCACCTTTAATCCCCTTAAAGTGAACAAGACAAGCTTCACACTCTAATCCACTTGAATTCATCATCTCCCTCCAATCAATGTTGATAGAGAGAGAGGGGGAAGGAAGAGGAAATTACCTCTATTTTTCAATCATCTATGTTATGCAATGATTTGAGGGTGATATTAAGATTACAATTATATCGACAATTTATTTTTCAGCTTAATTATGAAAATGATGTAAAAATATGGCCTTTCAAATTATTATTACAAAAATAATTAATAACAAAAATTTGGAAATTGTTATAAAATAAGGTTTAAATATTAGTTATTAATTATAAAATTATTTATTACATTATTTTATAAATATTTTTTTAATAACATATGTTAATTTCTTTTATACATATTAATATTTTTTTACAACAAATCAAACTTATGTAATGATAATTTTTAATCATACTTAACATAAAGGACAATTTCGTAATCTTCTTTTTTCTTAATTTAAATACAATTTTTAATCTATCAAATTCATCAAATCACTCACAAACTTCAACAAACTTTGTTCTTAATCGACTCACTTTCACCTTTAATCCCCTTAAAGTGAACAAGTCAAGCTTCACACTCTAATCCACTTGAATTCATCCTCTCCCTCTCCCTCCTATCAATGTTGAGGGAGAGAGAGGGGAAAGAAGAGGGAAATTCCTCTATTTTGCAATCGTCTTTGTTATGCTATGGTTTGAGGGTGATATCAAAATTACAATCCTGTCCGCAATTTATTTTTTAGCTTAATTATGAAAATTATGTAAAAATAACACTTTTGAAATTAATTTTACAAAAATAAATAATAACGAAAATATGAAAATTTTTATCAAATAAGGTTTAAAAAGTAATTATTAATTATAAAAAATTTTATTACATTATTTCTTACATATTTTTTATTAAAATACGTTATTTTCATTTATACATTTTAATATTTTTTCTACAACAAATCAAACTTCTATAATGATAATTTTTAATTATTTTTAAAATAAAGGACTATTTGGTAATTCTGTTTTTCCTTGATTTAAATATATTTTTTAATCTATTATATCTATCAAATCACTCACAAACTTTACTCTAAATCCACCCACTTCCTCCTCTAATCCACTTAAAGTGAACAACACAAACTTTACACCATAATCCATTTTATGCCATCCTCTCCCTCTCTCTCCAATCAACTTTGAGGGAGAGAGAGGGAAAGGAAGGGAGAAATTCCTCTCTTTTCAATCATCTCTGTTATGTCATGATTTGAGGGTGATATCAAGATTACAATTATGTCTCCATTTTTTTTCAGCTTAATTATGAAATTGATGTAAAAATATGTCTTTTGAAATTACTTTTACAAAAATAGATTATAACGTAAATTTGACAATTTTAATAAAATAATGTTTAAAAAGTAATTTTCAATTATTAAATTTTTTATAACATTATTTTATAAATATTTTTTTATTAAAATATGTTATTTTCATTTATACAATTTAATATTTTTTCTACGATAAATAAAACTTATATATTGATAAATTTTAATTGTTTTTAAAATAAACCACAATGTGGTAATCTTTTTTTTCCTTCATCTAAATATAATTTTTAATTTATCACATCCATTAAATCACTCACAAACTTTAACAAACTTTACTCTAAATCCACCAACTTTCACCTTTAACCAACTTAAATTAAACAACACAAACTTCACACTCTAATCCACTTGAATTGATCATCTTCCTCTCCCTCCAATCAACCTTGACAAAGAGAGGGGAAGGAAGATGAAAATTCCTTTATTTTTCAATCATTTCTGTTATGCAATGGTTTGAGGGTGATATCAATATTCCAATTATGTCCGCAGTTTATTTTTTAGCTTAATTATTAAAATGATGTAAAAATAACGAAAATTTGAAAATTGTTATAAAGTAAGGTTTAAAAAGTAATTATTAATTTTAAAATTTTTTATTCAATTATTTTATAAATATTTTTTTAATAAATCATGTTATTTTCATTTATACATATTAATATTTTTTCTACAACAAATCAAACTTATATAATGATAATTTTTAATCATATTTAAAATAAAAGACAATTTGGTAATCTTGTTTTTTCTTGATTTAAATATAATTTTTAATTTATCACATCCAACAAATCACTCACAAACTTCAACAAACATTACTTTAAATTCACTCACTTTCACCTTTAATCCTCTTAAAGTGAACAAGACAAGTTTCACACTCTAATCCACTTGAATTCATCCTCACCCTCTGATAACGCTGTCGTCAAGCGATCAAATTAATACTAGTTATCTATAACAACTTCAGTATTGTTAAGAAAGTAGCCAAAATATTAGTATAGGTTAAGTTAACCCTAAGTCGTCTCCCAATGAACATAGAATTGATTTTTAACATGTTAGTTTTGATAAAATCTATACAAAATGGTTAGTCAAATAAAATAATAAAGACAAAAACAATAGTACAGAAAAATAGGTCGATGCCACTGCTTTTTCAAAATAGGATTCATCATTGGTTTCCTAAAGATTATTGTTATTGATTTCTTGTTTAAGACTTTAAATTAATCAATGTAACTTCTCAATTAATTTGTTGGCGTCCTTACTTTCAACCAAAAGTAAAGACTTTGTAGATTAATCTTAGGAAATTTAACCAAAGTAACTTCTCAATTAAATATTACTAATCCTAATCATGTCCATTCTTTTACCTCTTATATCTAATAAAAAGCTAATTAACCAAAGTAACTTCTTGATTAATTCTAATCTAAGTTTTCACCTTTAATCAAAGTAACTTCTTAATTATTAGCAAAAACTCATTCAATCATATGAAAGTTTCTAAAGTTAATCAAAGTAACTTCTATATTAAAATTTAAAAACCTTGGACTCATACGATTGTTATGTTATGTAGATTTAACACCGTGCTAACTTGCTACAATGTAAAAATCATTACTTTTACTAAATTAAAAACCAAAAGACATAGATGAAAATAAATCTCAACAAGAATCAAAAGAACAAACAAATTAATTGATCTAACCTCAAAATCCAATTAAGTAATTATAATGGAATCAACCCAAGAAGTTCAGCACTCCATGAAATACAAAATAAAATAAAAATAGAGAGAAGAATAGAGAGAGAAAAGAAACGAAATTAGGCCCCCCTAAGGGTTCCAAAACTCCGAAGTCCCGAGCTTGTTTCTTTGCTTCCCCCTTGGTCTCTTTATATAGGCTTCTATTGGACTTTGGGCTTTATTTGTCGGTTGCTAAAATCTTTTATTTTTATTTAATTAATTAGCAACTTAATTTCTGTCCAATTTCCAATTCTGCCCCTCTTGTTTAACCATTTTTGCAGTTTTGACCATAGTTGATTGCTGGCTTTGACCATTTGACCAATGTTGACCAGTTTGACTATCCTCTCACATGCTGACACATGGCGCAAAGACACTCTCTCTAGAATTAGGGTTTGCTCCTCCTTCCTCCTTTGGCTCCGCGTGACGACATGGAGGGTTTCCGGCGGCTGATGGACTCCAACAATGTGGTTGTTGGCTCACGGACTATTGCTGGAGACACGCTGTTGTGATGTAGTTAGAAATGTTGCTGCTCCGATCTGGCTCGTGAGTGCAGGAATGTTGATGGCGTTGCAATTGCGTTATGCTCCGATTTGGCTCAGGCATGGAGGTTCTGGTTCGATTTGTAGTGGTGAAGAATGAAGGTGTTGCGATAGTTGCAGGGAAGCTGTTATGGTTCATGTTCACTACATGATGCGAAAATGGAGACTATTGTTCATTATGGATGCACTGTTGCAGGTGGCGTGGCTGCAGAATGTTGGTGGCTCGCTCGCAGAGATGAAGGCTGCAGATCTATGAGTGTAGATGAGGGAGTAGTGCTTAACGTTGTTGTTTCGTGTTTTCCAGCAAAGCTGCAACTACGTGATGATGTGTGTTCAGGTGCGAGGATGGTGATGCCTTCTTCTTCCGCAGGTTCAAACAGGCGCGCGATAGAGAATGTGGTTTCCATGGCTGCTGGCGTGAGTGCGTTGCAGATGTAGTTCTCGTGGTACAGTGCAGGGACGGTGGTGGCAAAGCAATGGCTGTCGGCTTCAATGGATGACGGTGGTGGCCATGGTGCAAGAGGAGAAGCTAGTGTTTCTCATGGGAGAGATGAAGATTTTGACGTGGCACCATTTGGTTGGCTGAATTTTGAGTGTTTGGATGTCGCCACGTGTCGTTCTCTAATTGCTTAATTTAATAATTGGAGGATTGCCACATGGCATATCTGAGTGCATCTTAGTTTATGAGTGGAAAAAGGGGTGAAAATAGACAAAGGTAGGGGTGTAGAAGTAAGTTTTCTGTAGCCCATTTGGAAGGAAGGGAGTGTATAAGTAATGTATGGGGTGCAAAAGTGATTTTGCCAAAACTTGCTGATTTTAGCCTTATTTAAAGGTGGTTTGTAACTTCAATGAATTAATTTTTCCACCTTAAATGAGCTTAATCTTAACTTCAACTGCATCAACAAACGTTAAAATATCCACAAATAATTTATGCAGCTAAAAATCACTTTTTAAGACATTTTTATCACACAAGTTAAATAGCCTAATTTTCAGAATTGTTAATTAAATCACTCTTTAAGCACACAAATTCAATTAAATACTCATAATTAAATACTAAATGAGGGAATAAAAACGCACTCATCAACCTCTCCCTCCAATCAACGTTGAGAGAGAGGGGGGAAGCAGGAGGGAAATTCCTTTATTTTTCAATAATCTCTGTTATGAAATGATTTGAGGGTGATATCAAGATTACAATTATGTCCGCAATTTATTTTTCAGCTTAATTATGAAAATATTGTAAAAATATGACCTTTGAAATTATGTTTACAAAAATAATTAATAACGAAAATTTGAAAATTTTTATAAAATAAGGTTTAAAAAGTAATTATTAATTATAAAATTTCTTATTACATTATTTCATAAATATTTTTTATTAAAATACGTTATTTTTATTTATACATTTTAATATTTTTTCTACGACAAATCAAACTTATATAATTATAATTTTTAATTATTTTTAAAATAAAGGACTATTCAGTAATCTTGTTTTTTCTTGATTTAAATATAACTTTTAATCTATCACATCCATCAAGTCATTCCAAACTTTAACAAACTTATTTGAAATCCAACCACTTTCATCTTTAATTCACTTAAAGCGAACAACAAAAACTTCACACTATAATCTACTTGATGTCATCCTCTCCCTCTCCCTCCAATCAACCAACCTTGACCTTGTGTTTGGATGGAGCATTTCAACAATGGTTAGAAATTGAAATGCTTTGCATTTGAATTGCTTGCAATTAAATTCCATTCATTTTCTAAATAACTTGTTTGGATAAGAAAATTAAAATACCTTACATTTCAATTTCTTGTACGGTCCCTTTCAAACAGTTGGGTCCGTTTGGGTCGTCAGGCTTGTCTGGATAGTCTAGCCCGTACGAGTCGTCGGGCCCGTCTGGATCGTCGAGACCGTCCGGTTCGTCGGGCTCGTCCACGTCGTCGAGCCCGTCCGGGTCGTCAGGCTCATCCGGGTCGTCGAGCACGTTCGGGTTGTCGGGCAAGTTCGGGTCGTCGTGCTCGTCCGGATCGTCTAGAATGTGAGGTTGAGTGAGAAGAATTTCAAATTCCACCTATTTTGAGGATATTTGAATTTCTACTAATTTTGCTAATTGAAATCCTTCAAAAAAATGTTTGCATTTGAAATGCTTTTTAATTTCTCTATCCAAACAAAATATTTCATTACAAAGAAATCTAAATTCTTCAAAAAAATGAATTGCTTCATTAAAATACTCTATCCAAACACACTCTGAGGGAGAAAGAGGGAAAGGAAAAGAGAAATTCCTCTATTTTTCAATCATCTCTGTTATGTCATGATTTGACGGTGATATCAAGATTACAATTATGTGTGAAACTTTTTTTAAGCTTAATTGTGAAAATGATGTAAAAATATGCCTTTTGAAATTATTTTTACGAAAATAATTCATAACGAAAATTTGAAAATTGTTATAAAATAATGTTTAAAAAGTAATTTTCAATTATAAATATTTTTATTACATTACTTTGTAAATATATTTTTGTTAACATAAGTTAGTTTCATTTATACATTTTCATATTTTTTCTACGATAAATCAAACTTATATAATGATAATTTTTAATTATTTTTAAAATAAAGTACAATTTGGTAATCTTCTTTTTATTTGATTTAAATATAATTTTTAATCTATCAAATCCATCAAATCACTCACAAACTTTAACTAACTTTACTATTAATCCACCCACTTTCACATTTAATCCACTTAAAGTGAACAACACAAACTTCACACTGTAATCCATTTGATGTCATCATTTCCCTCTCCATCCGATCAACCTTGAGGGAGATAGAGGGGAAGGAAGAGGGAAATTCTTCTATTTTTAAATCATCCCTGTTATGTTTCTGTTTGAGGGGATATCAAGATTACAATTATGTCCGCAATTTATTTTTCAGCTTAATTATGAAAATGATGTTAAAATATGACTCTTCAAATTACTTGTACAAAAATAATTAATAACAAAAATTTAAAAATTCTTATAAAATAAGGTTTAAAAGGAATTTTTAATTATAAATTTTTTTATTAAATTATCTTTTAAGTATTTTTTTTATTAAACTATGTTACTTTTAATTATACATTTTCATATTTTTTCTACGATCATTCAAACTTATATTATGATAATTTTTAATTATTTTTAAATTAAAGTACAATTTGCTAATCTTGTTTTTCTTTGATTTAAATATAATTTTTAATCTATTACATACATCAAATCACTCACAAACTTTAACAAACTTTACTCTTAATCCACCCACTTTCACCTTTAATCCACTTAAAGTGAATAACACAAACTTCACATTGTAATCCACTTGATGTCATCCTCTCCCTCTCCATCTGATCAACCTTGAAGTATCAACCTTGAGGGAGAGAGAGGGGAAGGAAGAGGGAGATTCTTCTATTTTTAAATCATTTCTGTTATGTCTTGGTTTGGGGGTGATATCAAGATTACAATTATGTTCGCAATTTATTTTTAAGCTTAATTATGAAAATGATGTAAAAATATGAATTTTCAAATTATTTTTACAAAAATAATTATTAACGAAAATTTAAAAATTGTTATAAAATAAGGTTTAAAAAGTAATTTTTAATTATAAAAGCTTTATTAAATTATCTTTTAAATATTTTTTTATTAAAATATGTTGCTTTCAATTATACATTTTCATATTTTTTCTACGATAAATCAAATTTATATAATGATAATTTTTAATTATTTTGAAAATAAAGTACAATTTGGTAATCGTGTTTTTCTTTGATTTCAATATAATTTTTAATCTCTCACATCCACCAAATCACTCATAAACATTAACAAAGTTTACTCTAAATCAATCCACTTTCACCTTTAATCCACTTAAAGTGAACAACACAAACTCCACACTCTATTCCACTTCAATTCATCATATCCCTCTCCCTCCAATCTACCTTGACGGAGAGATAGGGGAAGGAAGGGTGAAATTCCTCTATTTATCCATTATGTTTGTCATGTAATGGTCCGGGGGTGATATCAAGATTATAATTATGTCCGCAATTTATTTTTTAGCATAATTATGTAAACGATGTAAAAATAACGAAAATTTGAAAATGGTTATAAAATAAGGTTTAAAAAGTAATTTTTAATTATAAAATTTTTTGTTACAATATCTTTTAAATATTTTTTTATTAAAATATGTTACTTTCATTTATACATTTTCATATTTTTTCTACGATAAATCAAACTTATATAATGATAATTTTTAATTATTTTTAAAATAAAGTACAATTTGGTAATTGTGTTTTTCTTTGATTTCAATATAACTTTTAATCTATCGCATCCATCAAATCACTCTAAAGCAACCCACTTTCACCTTTAATCTACTTAAAGTGAACAACACAAACTTCAGACTCTACTCCACTTGAATTCATCATCTCCCTCTCCCTGCAATCAACCTTGACGGAGGGAGATGGGAAGGAAGAGGGATATTCTTCTGTTTTTAAATCATCTCTATCATGTCTTGGTTTGAGGGTGATATCAAGATTACAATTATGTTCGCAATTTATTTTTCAGCTTAATTATGAAAATGATGTAAGAATGTGACTTTTTAAATTATTTTTACAAAAATAATGAATAATAAAAATTTGAAAATTGTTTTAAAATAAGGTTTAAAAAGTAATTTTTAATTATAAATATTTTATTAAATTATCTTTTAAATATTTTTTTTATTAAAATATATTACCTTCATTTATACATTTTCATATTTTTTGTACGATAAATCAAATTTATATAATGATAATTTTTAATTATTTTGAAAATAAAGTACAATTTGGTAATCGTGTTTTTCTTTGATTTCAATATAATTTTTAATCTCTCACATCCACCAAATCACTCACAAACATTAACAAAGTTTACTCTAAATCAATCCACTTTCACCTTTAATCCACTTAAAGTGAACAACACAAACTCCACACTCTATTCCACTTCAATTCATCATATCCCTCTCCCTCCAATCTACCTTGACGGAGAGATAGGGGAAGGAAGGGTGAAATTCCTCTATTTATCCATTATGTTTGTCATGTAATGGTCCGGGGGTGATATCAAGATTATAATTATGTCCGCAATTTATTTTTTAGCATAATTATGTAAACGATGTAAAAATAACGAAAATTTGAAAATGGTTATAAAATAAGGTTTAAAAAGTAATTTTTAATTATAAAATTTTTTGTTACAATATCTTTTAAATATTTTTTTATTAAAATATGTTACTTTCATTTATACATTTTCATATTTTTTCTACGATAAATCAAACTTATATAATGATAATTTTTAATTATTTTTAAAATAAAGTACAATTTGGTAATTGTGTTTTTCTTTGATTTCAATATAACTTTTAATCTATCGCATCCATCAAATCACTCTAAAGCAACCCACTTTCACCTTTAATCTACTTAAAGTGAACAACACAAACTTCAGACTCTACTCCACTTGAATTCATCATCTCCCTCTCCCTGCAATCAACCTTGACGGAGGGAGATGGGAAGGAAGAGGGATATTCTTCTGTTTTTAAATCATCTCTATCATGTCTTGGTTTGAGGGTGATATCAAGATTACAATTATGTTCGCAATTTATTTTTCAGCTTAATTATGAAAATGATGTAAGAATGTGACTTTTTAAATTATTTTTACAAAAATAATGAATAATAAAAATTTGAAAATTGTTTTAAAATAAGGTTTAAAAAGTAATTTTTAATTATAAATATTTTATTAAATTATCTTTTAAATATTTTTTTTATTAAAATATATTACCTTCATTTATACATTTTCATATTTTTTGTACGATAAATCAAACTTATATAATAATAATTTTTAATTATTTTTAAAATAAAGTACAATTTGTTAATCTTGTTTTTTTATGATTTAAATATAATTTTTAATCTATCTCGTCCATCAAATCACTCACAAACTTCAACAAACTTTACTCTAAATTCACTCACTTCCATTCTTAATCCCCTTAAAGTGAACAAGACAAGCTCCACACTCCAATCCACTTAAATTCATTCCATCCCTCTCCCTGCCATCAAACTTGAGGGAGAGAGAGGGGAAGGAAGGATGAAATTGCTCTATTTATCAATCATGTTTGTAATGCAATGGTTCGGGGGTGATATCAACATTATAATTATGCCCGCAATTTATTTTTTAGTATAATTATGAAAACGATGTAAAAATAACGAAAATTTAAATTGTTATAAAATAAGGTTTATAAAGTAATATTTAATTATAAATTTTTTATTACATTACCTTTTAATTTTTTTTAAAGTATGTTACTTTCATTTATATATTTTCATATTTTTCCTACGATAATTCAAACTTATATAATGATAATTTTGAATTATTTTTAAAATAAAGTAGAATTTGGTAATCTTGTTTTTCTTTGGTTTAAATATAATTTTAAATTTATCACATCCATCAAATCACTCACAAACTTTAACAAACTTTACTGTAAATCCACCCACTTCCACCTTTAATCCACTTAAAGTGAACAACACAAACTTCACATTGTAATCCACGATGTCATCCTCTCCCTCTCCATCTTATCAACCTTGAGGGAGAGAGAGGGAAAGGAAATGATAAATTCTTCTATTTTTAAATCATCTCTGTTCTGTCTTAGTTTGAGGGTGATATCAAGATTACAATTATGTCCGCAATTTATTTTTCAGCTTGATTATGAAAATGATGTAAAAATGACTTTTCAAATTATTTTTACAAAAATAATTAATAACGACAATTTGAAAATTATAATAAAATAAGATTTAAAAAGTAATTTTTTATTATAAAATATTTTGTTAAATTATCTTTTAAATATTATTTTATTAAAATATGTTACTTTCTTTTATACATTTTCATTTTTTTAACGATAAATCAAACTTTTATAATGATAATTTTTAATTATTTTTAAAATAAAGTACAATTTAGTAATATTGTTTTTCTTTGATTTCAATATCAGTTTTAATATATATCACATCCATCAAATCACTCACAAACTTTAACAAACTTTACTCTTAATCCACCCACTTTAACCTTTAATCCACTTAAAGTGAACAACACAAACTTCACATTGTAATCCACTTAATGTCATCCTCTCCATCTCCATCCGATCCGATCAACCCTGAGCGAGAGACAGGTAAAGGAAGAAGGAAATTTATTTTTCAGCATAATTATGACAATGATGTACAAATATGACTTTTTAAATTATTTTTACAAAAATAATTAATAAACAAAATTTGAAAATTGTTATAAAATAAGGTTTAAATAGAAATTTTTAATTATAAATTTTTTATTACATTATCTTTTAAATATTTTTTTATTAAAAAAAGTTATTTTCATTTATACATTTTCATATTTTTTCTACGATAAATCAAACTTATATAATGAAAATTTTTAATTATTTTTAAAATAAAGTACAATTTGGTAATCTTGTCTTTTTATCATTTAAATATAATTTTTAATCTATCACATCCATCAAATCACTCACAAACTTCAACAAACTTTACTCTAAATTCACTCACTTTCACTTTTAATCCCCTTAAAGTGAACAAGACAAACTTCACACTCCAATCCACTTAAATTCACCGTAACCCTCTCCCTCCAATCAACGATGAGGGAGAGAGGGGGGAAGGAAGAGAGAAATTGTTCTATTTTTCAATCATGTCTGTTATGCAATGGTTCGGCGGTGATATCAAGATTACAATAATCTCCGCAATTGTTTTTAGCATAATTATGAAAATGATGTAAAAATA
>Ga0214545_1011158_pt1 | contig 12554 bp, 9 predicted proteins | sample CNSS4metaG_FD_160064 | JGI IMG/M metagenome (GOLD analysis project Ga0214545, IMG submission 160064) | Root nodule microbial communities from cowpea collected in UCLA plant growth center, Los Angeles, California, USA - CNSS4 | ecosystem: Host-associated > Plants > Roots > Nodule | place: USA... | reverse complement strand
TATATAAATATATATATATATATATATATATATATATATATATATATATATATATAATTTTAACCACTTCAAACATAATTTAAAGTAAAAAAAAATACAGTATGATTAATAATGAATTATAAAATAAAAAATAATTAGATAGAATATATTGAAATATTATTCTACATGATGAAAATAAAAACAACAAATAAAAATATTAAAAAACTAACAAATATGTGTTTTAAAAATAATTTGAGAGACTATCGAAAGAAATCGCACAAAGCAAATCAAATGTATAATTATGGTATGATAAGATGAAAAATATCTTAGAGAACTAAGAAAACTTTACAAATATCAACATATATACTCAATGATTTAAAAGTAACGAAAATTATTTTAATGAAACAAAAGAGTTCTTCAAATTAAACAAAAATTAATAATAATAATAATAATAAGTAATTTTTTTTTATATTACCTTAAATTGAGAGTATAAACATTCTCATGTGAAAGGAAAACATATAATAAATAAAAATATTAAAAAAATAATAGAAATATTCAAATGTGAGGCATACAATTTTTTTAATTAACATACATCATTTTAACATAATTATATAATGGTTATGATAAGATGAAAAATATAATGGAGATGCGAATGAGTTTCATGACAAACCAAATAATTAAAATAAATAAAAAATAGAAATATATATATATATATATATATATATATATATATATGGTTACTTAATTAATTGTGAATATTTTAATAATTTAAATGAGAATGAAAATATGGCGGGGACGGGTATTATGGCGGGGATATGTACATCCTCATACCCATCCCCATACCCAACTGAAAAAGTCGGGGATTTTCCATACCCATACCCATACCCAGTCAATGCGGGGATTCCCCGTCAAAATGGGGACGGATTCGGGCAATACCCACGGAGACGGGTTTATTTGTCATCTCTACCAACTAGTCTTTGACCCGTAAAAAAATAGTTAAGTTGAGTTGGTTCACTACAAAAAAAAATGAATCAAAAATTATAACTCGTCCTATCACAGGATAGACCAACACGTCGTAGGTTAGACCGGACACGTCGCAGGTTTAGACCGACAAAAATGTGGACTGGTTTATCATTTTTCTATTTTATTTAATTTTTAATTTTTAAAATTTTTTAATTTTTTTTTTGTATATATTCCTATAAATAAATATTTAAAACATATTTACTTAAACATTGTTTAGACTTTCATGTGATTAATTAATATTTGTAGTCGGATAAATTAAAATAATTAAGCTTAAATATTCTTTTAGTTCCTATTTTCGTCGCGTTTATTCAATTTGATCATTGTTTAGTTTCAGTGTTCAATTAGACCTTAATTTTTGTCAATTCTAATCAATTGGTCATTTTTGTTAACCTGTTTAAATAGTTAATGTATGTGAACCGTGCATGTCAATCAGTTCAAGATGTTTTTGATTTTTTAATTTTAATTTTTTGATTTTTTAATTTAAAAAAATTATCCACGTGTTAAATTTGTTACGTTTAAATTTATTTCTAATATTTTTAAATTTCAAGTAAAACATAAATTTAATATTTCTAAAATATTTATAATATTTTTAAATGTGAATTTTTGAAATATTAGTATATTTAGAATATAATTATTAGAGAAAAAACATTTAATAATTGTATTCTAATAATATTATAATAATTATAATAAGAATTATATTAAATTTATAATTAAATCTAATAATTTATAATATGAATTTCAAATATAAATAATAAAAATATCAATTTTAATAAAAATATTATTATAACATTTATATAAAAATTAAATTTGGTGTAAAATTTGGGGTGACAAAATTATTCAATTTTAACAAAAATTAGAATGAATTGAACAGAAATAACAAATATAGGAACTCAAAAGAACAAAAGGAAATTACACAATAACGAACTGACACGTGACACTAACAATGACACGTGAACAATATTTTTTTAATTAAAAAAAATTAAAAATTAAAAAATAACGAATATAAAAACTCAATTGAACAAAAGAAAATGACTCAATGACAAACTAATACGTGATATGCATTGTTCACATACGTTAACTATTTAAACATTTAAACATTGTTAGCAAACAAGATCAAATTGACAAAAATTAATGAAAATTAAGACCTAATTAACACTAAAACTAAATATGGACCAAATTGAACAAACATTACAAACATAAGAATCAAAAGAGTATTTAAAACAAATAGTTATTATATTTACATATTAAATTATTTTGTAATAATTAATAATTTGAACTTAGTAAATATTAATGATTTAAATTATAATAATATTACATATTAAAAAAATATAATATAAAAAGTTTAATTTTTTAATTATTTTTTTTATTTAATAAAAAAGTAAAAACAAAACGAGTCAACAAAGAGATAGATTGAATCATCAATTTGGCGAACAAGACTAATAGAGTTAAAACTTTCAAATAACATATTAAAAGTTGTTAGTCAGCCTACCTCGTTTGGATAGGTTAGCGGGGTGGTCCACGTGCCATAGTCATTGTAACTCGTGTAAAATTTTAAATTTTGTTTTTGTGCCACATGTTCTCACTTGCTAAAAATCTTTATTAGAGGATATTGTTTGAGAATGTTGGATTGTCAGGAGAAAAAAAGAATAGCGTCAATGCTTAATTTTATTGAAGAAAAAAAATGATAAAAGTTTAAAAGAAAAGAATAACAAATAAACCTGTGTAAAGTTTATCTTAATATAGTATTTACGATAAAATAAACAAATTTTGATTTTGACTTCTTTATATTTTTATTTTTCTAAAAGTTTAAATTATTTTTCTTTTGTTAAATTTTAGTTTAGTCATCAACCTTTTTTCTCTTTCCAATTCTGAAGTCACTATTCTATTCCTGAAATTAATATTAATTTTAAGATAAATAAATAAACTTGATTTGGAAACCAAAAAAAAAATAGATATATAACCTAGCATGGTATAGAAAAATACCGATAAGCTCGATCAAAGAATATTTGTAATTGGACTTTCACTCGGCTACAATTAAATAACGAGTGATCGGAAATAAAGAAAAAATATCATAAGAATTAATAAAATAAAGGTTTTGTATTTATAGAGATGAAACTGAAAAACTAAAAGAATTAAAATATAGTTTTAATTATTTTGTAGAGGTTAAAAGTAAATTTTTTTTTATAATTCTAATATAATCTAGAAACCTATTTAAAACTTACTTTGACATTGTTTAAAAATGCAATCTAATTAATTTTATTTTTACAGGATCTCAAAAACACATCTCAAAGACTCTATTGATTCTTCTCTTCACCCTTAATCTTCAAGTTGAGATCCTTAATTTTCAAGTTGAGATGTTCCTGAATCTAGATATCGTTCCAAATTGAGAGGGGCATGTCTTTAAAAGATATTCTATCGCTCAAATCAATGACATACTTCAAATGACAATAAGTGTTGTAAAAATAAATACGCAATTAATTACCTCTTAATAGTGTTATCCATATTTTGTGGGCTTTAACCTGGTTTGGATTACCATTGATTAATTTTGTTTAATGTTTTACTAATATGTTTTAACTCTTAACCTCAACTGATTGAAGTTTGCCCTAAAAAATATTTTCCACAATGTCCTCTTGCTGACATGTTTAGTGTTATCCGAAGAGATCTCGATCATACTCAGCATAGTCCAAGATGATATCATGCATACAACAATTTGAGATGATCCTGAGAATATAGGTCGAGATAATCTCGGGTACACAACCAAAGATCATCTCGAGTTTGCATAACAACACTAGCCCTATAAACTCGATATGATCTAAATGAGAGTTTTGAAATGTTGAAATGATATAGGTGACAATGTTGCCGATATGATGATATGATGCAAAGAAAATTATGTTCTTTGGCCACTTTGTTCTATACTTGGTCTTATAGGTTTAGCAACCTCCCACCTCGAGAAACAAAGAGACGAGGAGACTTGATGGACAAGTATTAGAGTGTCGATGTGATCTTGAAGACCTTAGAAAATTTAATTCAGTAGAATGTGTAAAATGACAAAATAAGTTATATAACTCATTTGGTTAGAGTACGTGGGTAATGTATGAGAGGTATCGGGTTCTTCCACTAGCAATGCTTTTATATTGTGGTTTTCTAAAATGGAAATTTGGGAGATTAATAAATTTAGGCCTATTTGTTTTGGGTTTGGAGAAGAGCACTTAGTGTGAAATAGTGCATTTTGTAGTCATTAGGGTTTTATTAGTGATGAAGCTTTGGGGTAGGTTATTTTTAGACAGTGTCATTTGAAAGTCAGTAGGGTAAAAGGTAACGCGAGAAAAATAGAGTTTTGGGAGGGAGTTAAGTGCAAAGCAGGGAAGTATCAAGAGCTATAGTGGGAATAACAATCCAGGTGAGCGGAGCTAACTATTTTAGTTGTTTTAATTATTTCAACATGTTTTAACTTGTATACATGATTATTTGTTTATGTGATTTTGATGGGTTATCACGGTTCAAGCAGAAAACCAATAGTAAAGATAATGGTCAGATAAAAAAGGATAGCCCCACTTTGAACGTAGTTTGGTACCTTCCAATCATGCCTAGACATAAGTGTTTGTTTGCGAATCCAAAAGACGTTAAAAATCTTAGATGGCATGCAGATGAGAGAAGATGTGATGTCTGCTTTGTCATCCAGCTAATTCAATGCAATGGAAAAATATTAAACATGAATTTTCCTAGTTTAGTCAAGAATGTATGAGTGTTCAATTTGGTTTAACTACCGATGGAATGAATCCATTTGGTAACTTAAGTACCAATCATATGTGTTGGCCCGTTATATTATTCATTTACAACTTATCTCCTCGATTGTGCATTAAGAGATAATACATGATGTTATGATGATATTTGGTCCAAGGCAGCCTGAAATTGACATAGATGTATATCTTAGTCCATTAGTTGAAGACTTGAAGTTGTTGTGGGTTGATGGGGTTGAAATATTTTATGTTTTTACTTTTGAAATTTTCATGATGCATGTAATGTTATTTTACACCATTAATGACTTTTCAACTTATGGTAATTTGTTAGGGTACAAAGTCAAAGGTCATAAAGCATGTCCCATATGTGAAGAAAATATTGCATCTCATTAATTGAAAAATGAAAGGATGACAGTATAATTGTGCCTTCAAAGGTTTTTACAATCTAATCATCCTTATTGACGATTAAAGAAAGCATTCCATTGACTGACCTTCAAATTCATGGAAAAGTTAATAAAGTACATCATGTATTTGGCACAACATCCAAGAAGTCATCTGCAATGAGTCCTTGGAAGAAAAAATCAATATTCTTTGATCTTCCATATTGGTTGAAGTTACATATTAGATATTGCGTAGATGTAATGCATGTAGTGAAGAATATGTGTGATAGGTTGATTGGTACACTACTTAACATTCAAGGAAAGACAAAAGATGGAGTAAATATTCGTTTGGATTTGGTTGAAATGAAGATCCGAGAAGACTTGACACTAATGGAGATTAGTAAGCATACTTATTTGCGCCCCACATGTTACACTACGTCTAGACAAAGAGAAGATAACCTTTTGCCTTTGCCTAAAGAGTGTCAAGGTACCTCAAGGATACTCTTCAAATATTAAGAGTTTAGTGTCAATGCAGGACTTGAAGTTTGTTGACCCGAAGTCTCATGAATGCCACATATGTTCATAATTAAATTATATTCCATGTAGTAGTAGTTGCATCAACATGGAAGTCCTAAACCCAAGAAGATTCCTCTATCTTTGGAATGTCCTCTTGGGACATTACACCAACTTCCTGACATCATAAGTGATAAGCCGATGACGGTTCCATGGGATTCTAATGTATTGGGAGAAACATTAACATTTCATTGTATTTGCATAAGAAAGATGCCTTGGAGCTTGTGTCGAGGCCAGAAGAACTGAATATTACTATTATGTAGTTATGGATGATGTAAGCCTTTTAACCATTATTTCTATTCAATTGATTTATCTAGTTACTTATATCAAATAAATTTTGTGTTCTAGTATATGTGTGGTGTCACTAACAATATGGGGTTGAATGATGCTTATAGGTTCATAGACCCCTAACTCACTCATGAAGGCAATAAGTTTGATGACATTCAAGCATACGTCACCAAATGCTATGAACGAGGAACGCAAATATATTTTGTCCCTTATATTGCTACATAAGTGTACTTTGTTAACTTGTCAAATAATCCTTCATTTAAAGGTATAACAATAAATTTATTTTCAATTCAAACATTATTAGCAACTACTTGTGGTTTCCCTAAAGGAAAACGTTTGTTGTGTGGTTTTGCTCTTTACACAACTCTCCCCTCAACCATCTCAAACAAGTAATAGATTAGTGTCGCAACTGGGATCGCGACAGGACGACGAACCAAAAAGAAAACGGGTTTGAAAATAGATTTGGGAGTCGCCGCCATAGTTATTCTGGAAAACTATGGAAAACCATAAAAAAAACAAGTCTGCGAAAAACCAGATTTTTGATCCGGGAGTCGGTTACGCGTAGGGAAGGTGTTAGCACCCTACCGTGCCCGCCCGAGGGCGGTACCTTTAATTAAAAATGCAAAGTTGATGTGATTTTCAAAATATTAATTTTCCCAAAAATAATGACACGAATAATACTAAAATGAAAACAAAAATATTTTTCTTTTTTGATTTTTGGGTCCGACAAGGATTGACCTTGATCCTACGTATTCTCATTTAAAGTGAGAAATCAGGGTTACGTAGTTTTTTAAAGATATTTGTTTGAAAATGTTGATGTTTTTATATTTTGAAAATTTTATATTTTTTTTGTATTTTTTGAATTACTTGAAAATACGTGTCACACGACGCGGGCGGTCGGACAGACACTAAAAGGGAAAGAAAACTATTTTTGGTATTTTTGAAAATGAGTGTCACGCAGTGCGAGCGACCGATAAAGTGAAAGAGGATATTTTTCATTTTTTAGATTTTTTCTATTTTTTTTTTTGTAAATTTTGTAATTTTTGTAATTTTTAATAATTTTCAAATATTTGTTTTTTTTTAGAAATAATAAAAAATAAAAAAACGAAAATAAATAATAATAATGAAAAAGTAAATAAATAAATAAAGAAACAAATTAATTAAGAAGGATGAAAGTGGGAAACAAAACATGGGGTACATGAGTAATTAGTGAGAGATACATGAAGTAAATGAGGTGTCTTTATTAAAAGTGGGGGTGCGGCGAGTAAAATATAAAACAAGCCCAAAATAAGAGTAAAAAGTGTGTGCAGGAGTGCGGGATTAGTAATTGTGGAGGTGCGCGAGGAAGTGAAATGATGCAGGGACAGCCCAACAACAAGCAAAAAACAAGGCGGGAGTGCAAGATCATAAAAAAGGGAGGTGCACGAAGTAAAACAAAAATATACCCCAACAAGCAAAGAAGACAAATGGATTTGGAGTGTGAATAATAGAACCAGGGGTGCAAAGAGCACGGTTGGCCCCATTTAAAACAACAAAAGGGAGGGTGTCATTAGTGGCATGTGGGTGGCATATGAGACACCTAAACCCTAATTGCTCAAAGTAAACCTCCTCTCCATCTCTCTCGACACCAAGACGCTGCCACTGGCCACCAACCACCAGCACACCATTTCCATCTCTGCCTTGCCGCACCAGGGACGTCGGTGACGACGCCGGTGATGACGCCGGTGACGATGCTGTCCACCACCAAAAAACGTCGGTGTCCACGCATCTCCTTCTTCTTTCTTCTCCAACGCGCGCGAGACAGGGGCTGCACTCATCCCCTTCATGGCTTCGAGGTCTCGCCTGCCGGAGACCGCCGTCAGCGGTTCCAGCCGCCGCTGACGTCCACGCCAGCGCCCCCTTCGCCCACATCCTCTTCCGTAGCAGAGAGAGGCACGCGAGGACTCTGCAGCTCGTCACCGCCGTGCCAGCCACCGCGATTGGGTCCGCAACCATCACGCGACCACGCTCCTCCGCTTAGAGCTCTGAACCGCCGGCGGCCTCGCCGCCGGCGAGGGTTTCTACTCCCTTGTTCATCTATGCGTTTTCGGGCTATGAATCATATGGTAAGGAAGAAAGTGGAATGCGAAAATGGTGGTGGTTCCGGTTCAGTGTGAATGAAGATTGTAGGGATGGGATAGAAAGAGGAACAATGTGTGTTTTTTTTTTATTTTTTTTTATTGATGATGAAGAGCGTGCACGATTTTTCTTGTGTGTTCTATTTGCAGGTTGGAATGACGCTGTGATGTTGAAGTGGTGGTTCTACGAAAGAGAGCGGCGGGAAGGTGGAGATAATGGGAAGGATTGGTGTTTGTGTGTATTTGTGCAGGTGAGCGATGAAGATGAGAGTGTAGGTAGAAAGGTGGATTTGGAGTGTTGTACTGTTTTGTTTGCTGTGTACGCAGATTCGAATGAGCTGGAGGCCAGTGTGGGCGTGTGAATCCGATGGTGATGGAAAGAATAAGGAAGAAAGGTTTGGCGTCGGACGAATGGAGGGAAGCCGTGGGTTTTGGGTTCGGTTGGGGCTTGGGTGGTGGAATGAATGTAGTGCGAATATTAATGGGTGGCTGTGGATTACATTTTTTATCACTGAACCCATACTACAACTCACAACTTGCGCAATATCATCATCATGAACCAGCAACAACAAACAAAGCATAACAAATATGGTAAACACAACATCACATTCAAGGATTATCAGATAGCCTTGCATTGATCCAAACATTCAAGAATATCGATGCTTACCTCTCGCAGCCTCCTCGTTGTTAGATGGTTCAATTCCTCTCTTGTTGCATGTTACTTCCGTTCCCCCCCTTTCTTTGTTGCTCTGGTTATGAACTCTATGTTCAAAAAATCTTTCTTCTCTTATACTCCTGAGATCCTTTTTTACGTGGTTGAGAGATGTTACATAGTGTAAAGTGGCGGTTGCTTCTTGCCTTCCGTCTGCCACCTCTTCCATCAATCCATGCATATGCAGATTTAATTTCTATTTTTGTGTGATGAGCAGCAATGTTAGGACGTTTCAGGGTAACAAAAGAGGAAAGGGCTAGTCTAGCCGGTGCAGAAAATTGAATGCACATCACTCTTTTCTTTCAAATCTCGCTTCTCCTATTTTTTTTTGTTTTTTTTCTTTGTTTTTTTTTTCAAAAATGTTTTTCTTTTTACCTTTTTTTTCGTTTTCTTTTTTTCCTCTCTTTTTTTTTTTCTTTTGTTTTCACTTCTTTTTTTTTTCTTTTTTTTAATATGTTTTTTTAATAAATAGTAATAAAATAAAATAAATATGAAGAAAACTAAAAATAAAGAAAAAAGAAGAAAAAAAAACAAAAGATAAAATAAAATAAAAAGAAATAAAATAAGATAAAATGACATAATAAAATCTGAGTAAAATAAGATAAGAAAGAAAATAAAAATAATAATAATAAATAAATAAGTAAAAATAATAATAATAAAAGAAAAAAAATATTATAATCCGGATAAAATTGGGTGTTGACAATTAGTAAGAACCTAAATGTTATGAACTTTATTTGTTATTAAATATATCCTAAAACCTTCCCTTTATCATAGTTCAATTGTTTGACATAGTATGTTGTTAGGGGAATCAACTGCTAAAGCAAAATAAAAAATGCATGGTTATCCCTCGAGGTTTGGTATTTTGGTGCATATATTTATTATTGTTTGATTCATTTTTTCTCTTAATTATTTATAATTGTGTTGATATGTTGTAGTATAATAAACAAATCGACTCTTATGAATGTGGTTAATATTTAATGTAATGGATGACAATCATTGTTCGTGCTCGTATTACAACTAGTTGAAAAACGATAATATTTGCATTGAATAAAATACTTTGCAACTTTGTCTTTTTATATACTAATTGAAATTAATGTCTTTTTGTGCAAAAATTCAAGAGTATTACACCAATTCTCAAATAAACCATAAAGTATGGTAGGATAACTTTATAATACAAATGTACAATAGTATTTAGGATATTTACTTGTTGTAAGACAAGACTAATAGTTGTATTTTGATTCTGGGTTTGATAAAATTTATTGTGTTGTTTCTGTGGTGGTTTTGTATCAATCTGTGCAGGTTTAAAATATGTGAGGAAACAAAAAAAAAACATTATTTTAAATAAAAAATGCCTACAAATCTACTACAATAAAATATTTGATTAATGATCAATGTCACTAACATTAACTACCTAGGTTTTAGCTACTAAAAAAATTGGTACATAAATTAGTTTCTAATTAAGAAATTAGTTTCTAAATTGATCTCTAAACATATTTTTTTTATGCATAACCAAAACCAAATACTCTTTCTAATTTAAATTTTTTTATAGTATTTGGTCTCAATTATAAGTATAACCAAAATCAAATACCTACTTTGATAAAAAAAATGTTTTAAAAGGTATTGTGCTTCGGTTCGCACTTGAACTGAAGCATAGTATAGACTCATTAACTTCAATTCATAATCAAAACCAAAAAACCACTCTTTTTATACCTTGTCGTGATATGTTTCAATTGTCTAACCGAAACAAAACTAAAAACAAAAAAACGATGCCAAAATGCTCATATGCTCAAATGCCTCTGTGAAGAAAGTATAACAACAACCTTACAAATGGTGTTTCTCCTTTGTTATGATATATATGTGTACACTTATGCATGTGTGTGGTTAGATACAAACTATCAAATAATGGACCTTTCAATTTTGTTTTTCAAAAATTACTTTTTTCTTTTCATCATAGTTGATTCATATATGATTACACTTTTGAACGTGGAGAACGTATTTGTTTTGAAACAAATTACTTAGTTGAGATAATGGGTGGCTCAACAAATTATACAAATGGCTCACCGAAGATAGAAATTTAAGAGTAAAAGAAAAATGTTGAAAGGATTAATGATTTTTCTTTATACACATACACGATATACTCGCGTAATATGCACACACCTATGTACGAATGGCAAAACATTATATACTCATAGATATTCGTAAATAAAATCCGTGAAAGATACTAAAGATATTTTTAATGGATATCGATGAGTATTAATTACCTGTTTGCTAATGGGACAAGTATGAATATGGTATCCTATTTATGGATGCTCGCTACCCACTCATAATTATTATTTTTTTTATACTTTTTCTTGAAAAATAATTATGAGTTTTATTTCAATATTTGTTTAAATGAAGTGATCAAAATAAAGATACTAGTGAAAAAATATCGCTACAAGAACATGTCTCATTAACAATCAGTTCTAATAACCAAAAGTTGATAGTCATTATATAGTGACCAATTTAAATACCAATTTAAAAAATAAAAAATTATTGGTTACTAAAAAAGTCATTATTATGAATAAAAATTATAATTGGTCATTAAATTGGTCACTAATTAATTAGAGAATAATTTTGAAACTAACTCTTTTTGGTAGCAAAAATCTCAGTAACTATTTTCCTTACTTAAAACCTTAGTAGCTAAATTTAGAGACTAATTATAATTTTTTATTCATAATAGTGACTATTTTAGTATCCAATAATTTTTTATTTTGTAAATTTGTATCTAAATTGGTCACCACCGTGACTAACAACTTTCGACTACTAAAATTGATTATTAATAAGATATTTTCTTTTAGTGTTAATAATTATCGAAGAATTGTTTAAGATTTGACTTCATACACTATAAGAAAATTCTTAAATAATAACCAATTTTAGTGAAAAAAAATAATTAATCACTATAGTGACCAATTTATATATGAATTCATAAAGTAAAATTTATTGGTAACTAAAATAGTTTCAAAAAATTATAATGGATCTCTAGTGGTAACTGAACTCTTTTTTATCATAAATTGGTCTCTAAATTAATTTCTAAACATATTGTTGGTAACTAAAATTGGACATTATTTAAGAACTTTCTTGTTGTTATATATATTTCTATTTTTTATTTAGGCCTATAAAATTGAAGTTATTTTCAAAAATATTAATTTTTTAAAATTTATATTTTGGTACAAGTCAACCATATTTGCATTGTTTTGAATTGTACTTTAAATATATTTTTTTATTTAATTTTATTTTATTAAAAATTTAGTTTTAAGTAATTATATTTAAAATTAAAAAGTATTTATATAAATAAAAATATTTACATGTATTTATGGATATTCGCATATATATAAAAAAACCTACACATTTTTTTCATATACCAAGAAGATAAATACCTGGGTAAGGAACTAATATTTTTAGGCGTTCAGGCACGAATAGTTCTTGCCCTCCCTACACCTATGTATCCACTCACATGTGCACACAAGCATGTCATGTTCACATTACAATAATGCATTCTTTTAGTGGGTATTCTCGATAATAATTTAACCTACACTTACGATGCACGAATACAATATATATAGGATAGGATGCCTATGTTTGGTCTAGTTCAAATGGTTTATATGAACTCAGATTTATCCTCTTGACTTTTTGGGTCAACAGGCCCTCTCCCACCTTTTCAAGGTTATCCATGTTCTTTATATCAGCATTATCCATTGCTTCC
>Ga0214545_1011157_pt1 | contig 12555 bp, 4 predicted proteins | sample CNSS4metaG_FD_160064 | JGI IMG/M metagenome (GOLD analysis project Ga0214545, IMG submission 160064) | Root nodule microbial communities from cowpea collected in UCLA plant growth center, Los Angeles, California, USA - CNSS4 | ecosystem: Host-associated > Plants > Roots > Nodule | place: USA... | reverse complement strand
AAAAAAATAATTGTTGATGAATAGTATGAGAAAAAAGAAAAAGGAGATAAATAAATAGTTTTATAAAAACTTGTAAAATTAACCGTTAATTTTTAAAACTTTAATAAATAATTAAATTGTAAAGGGTAAAATTAGAATTATGAAATGTGGACACAAAAGAGGGAATCCCCTTTATATATAATTATAGATACCTTAAAACTTTAGCATTTTAAGTATGAAAAAGTATGTAACCGAAAAGTATGAGAATGAAAAATAACTCACGATTAATATACCAATATTGTTTTATATGTTTTATTTGTGATCTTCTTAACGAAATGCAACTTAAAAAAATACAAATATCTATGCAAATTATGCGATGAAAAATCTTTCATTTAAAAAGTGAGAAAAGAAAATAAAAATAATTTTATATTTTATTTGTCTCAGCAAATATTTTTACTTTTGTGATACTAACAGATTTAGTTGACATAAATAATAATGACTTTTGTGTCTTAACTAAGGGGTTCATAATGTCAAATATGTGTCGTTAATTTAGGTAAAACAAAAATAATATTTAGATCGAAATACATAAATAATATATCTATAACAAAATTTAAAGAAATAAAATTTTGTTTTCAAATTTTATTATTTCAATTTTATTCTTAATTATTATTTTAAAAATTATTTATTTTATAAATAGTTTATTTTTGATCGATATTTAAAAAAAATTTAACAATTATTTTAAAAACTTACTTTTTATTTATATTTTTTTAATTTTAACAATTATATATTATTTATTGATTTTAGTTCAAATATATGTATTTTTTCTAGTATAATATATATATATATATATATATATATATATATATATATATATATATATATATATATATATAAATATATATATTTATTTATATATATAAAATATATATATATATATATATATATATATATATATATATATATATATATATATATATATATATATATTATTTATAGATATATACTAAAATGAATATAAATAATGTAATACATTATTTATTGATTTATATATATATATATATATATATATATATATATATATATATATATATATAAGTGTTGTATAATGTTTTTTCATATGTAACGATTCAATTATGATTATTTCGTTTATGTGAAAAAGTGAAAATAATCTTCTTTATATTGTGAAAAAGTAAAATTAATTTTCTTTATATTGTGTGAAATAGTGATATAAGATTATATATATATATATATATATATATATATATATATATAAAAAGGAGTTATTCAGTATCAAAATTATTACATTAGAAATAAAACTAAACTATATCTTTAAACAAGTTGTAATTCTAAAAGCATGTATTTTTTCACGAAAGATTTGCTTCTATTAATTTTTTTATTCGATAATATTGAAATGGTGTATTTTCACATCACATGTACTCTCGCGTGAGCTCACATATATGTATATAAAAAGAGAGGATGTGTAAAGTCAAAAAAACGTGAGAGTTTAATAAGAATTATGAATTTTAAAGTCAATTTAAATACATTCATAATGGTAAAAACAATAAAGTATATAGTTGTTTTTTTTTCCGCGAGTTTGTGTTCATCAATCTACCTACCATTTTTTATCATCAAAAGTGGAATGGTATTATTGAAGCTCGCTTCCATCTTCGGTATTGTTATATTTTTCATTCTCATATTTATTTATTTTTCGTTGATTTAATTTTTTTATTGGATAATTATATTTTGATACTATTTTAATTTATCATTCTTACATCATCATATTACACCATTAAAAACAATCAAAATGCATAATTGAAAGGTAATTTGAGTGAATGATGGATAAAAAGTAGATCAAAAAAAGTTGGTCAAAATATCATTATCATCTTTTATTTTAGTAATATTAAAATGTTTTGAATTGAAATGATGAAAATGTTATAGTCAAATTTTATACCATTTTTTGTTTTACATAATATGTTTGTTACCATTCTTGTCTACATTTTTTGTTGTCTTTTATTTAGATGACTTGCACATCTTAATTTGTGTTGAACTCACAGTTATTGTCAAAGATGATCCTAGTACATTTAGGTAATAAATATAATTGTTTCTCAAGTTCCTTCCTTATTTTCCATGAAAGATGTGATATTTTTCAACCAAAATGAGTTTGGTACATCTCGACATAAGAGGGTGAATACATCTCAACCAACATGACTATTTGGCATTACATTTTGAAGAACATTTTGGAACCTCACATATCATAGCCAGTGTGGTTTATTTACATTAAATTATGTAATGGAAGGAACTATATTGGGAGCACATACTTTCAACCTTTGTGCATTTCAACTTAAACAAGCAAGTCGCTTCCCAATATATCTTATTCTTGGTGCATTTAAGCCTAATCAAAAAGTTGTTTCCCAATATATCTTGTCTCGATGCATTTTAGCACAATCAAACACGTTACTTCCTAATACACTCAACTCGTGAAAATCTCCACCAATATATCTCGACACAATAGGATAACAATATAATAAGGAGTGCAACTTTCCAATACATGTCGTCCTCACCTAAGTTCAATGTAAGGACTCTTGTTACATTGTGTTTACTATGAGAATGGAGGACTAATGTATTGTGGAAGTTTTGCACATCTCAGTTTGTGTTGAACTTGAGTTATCGGCGAAGACGATCCCAACATATATTGACCAAATATATGATTGTTTTCCAAACTCCTTCCATTTTTCATTGAATATCTCATACCTCTCAATAAAGGTGGGTCTGATACATCCCGTCTAATAACTTGGTGAGCTTTAGATATAAAATATGATACATCTTAGCTAAGGTAATCTAATACAGTTCAGCCAAAGTAACTTGATACACAAATTAAGTGATATTTTTAAAATTCAACATTTATTTAAAAATTGTATTGTTTTTTTAATTAAAATAATTACCAATAATAAAAAAGTATTTACAAACTAAATAAAAATTATATAAAACAAAATTTTATAATTTTTTATTAAATATATTTTTGTTCCTCACCTTTTTGAGAGAAATTTATAATTAATTTAATTTAAATGATTGATTTCACGCATTTATATGCATTTATAACCATATATAACAATATATAAAGAATATTCATTCTTTTATATCCACATTTCAAAATACAAATTTTACCTTTTAAAATATAATTATGTATTAAATTTTTAAAAATTGACCGTTATTTTTACAAACTTTTATAAAATCGTTTATTTTTGTTTCTTTTCATTTATCAACAGTTATTCTCTCATATTTTTTTATATATTTCACTTTATTTTTAATAAATATAATTTTATTTTATATATTAACTTAATAACATTATAATATCATCACATACTAATATAATATCACACATATATAAAAAGTACATACAAAGTTGCGATAACGTCTGTGTTTATGTCAATGAAAATTAAAGTGGTTTAAATTTTTAATGACTAATACAAATTTTACTGAAAATTAAAAGGACAAAAAATATATTCAACAAAAAGATAATATAATTAAAATAACTAAATTTAAAATCAATCAAATAATAAATTAATTAAAATTTAAAAACCGTTATCAAGATAAATTTAACAAAATTATTTTTTAATTTAAAAAATTAATTTAAAAAATAAAAGTAAAAAAGATATGCATACAATAAAAATAGAATTTCCTTTTAAATAATAGTAAGTATAGATAATAAAATTATATATTTTTAATTTTTAAAATTATACTATTTAAATAACTGCAACTGTTTTCTATACCAATTTTGAACCATGGTAATTCATACAAATTTTGTGAGGTGAAAAAAATCTATTATTGTGAATGTACCAAAGTGTCCCTGAGAAAAAAGATGTGATCCGTTAGATCAACAATATTCAGGGTCAAAGGGAGAGAACCCCTGCAAATTAAGTAAATTACAGAGGAAACAACACTGGAAACTAAAAATTGAAGGGGCAGTTGGAGAAGAATGCAATTCTAACAATAAACAATCATACTATTAGTTTGGGGTTCCACTAAGAGCAGGTTTGAAGTTTGTTCCTTTATTTTGGTGCGCCATCCTTGCTCTCTTCTCTCAACTCTCAATTACACTACCAGGTCTGTGCACCGCTTCATCTCTAAAACCTTGTCTTTTTTTTTTTTTTTTTTTTTTACTTTGAATTTCATGGTTTTTCAAATATAGGGTTTTAATCATTTTTTCTCCATATGCATATTCAAAATTGTTGAGTGCATTAAAAAGCAATGAGTGCCTTACTGTAAAGTTTGTTTATTTATTTATTTATTTATTTATTTAGTCTGGAAAAGGGTTTGTTCAAGCTTCTGTGTTTTGTTTTGAAATAAATGATTCCTTAATTCTGTGTACTTCGTTAACTTTGGAATAAATTAGGGTTTTTTGCTGTTATTCTCCTTTTGTGTTTGAATGCTGCTTCTGTTTGTTGCTGTGAGGGATTTTTCAAATAAAGAAGGGGCTATGGCACAGTAATCTTTTTCTAATATCCGGGTTTTATTTATTTTCTGATTTTTATGGTGCAGGTTCACAAATTATCAGCATTTATAGGGCTAATTTTGTATGTTGTATTTGAACAAGAAGAATTTTGTTCATTAGTGGAAGTTTAGCGAGGGAGAGTGCTATTCGGAGCAGGTATGCTTCAACCATACGCAACAAAGTGCAGTTATTTCAAGCTTGTGGTGGAATGCATATTTGTTGCTTGGTACTTCAAATACTCCTAATCGCATTTTACATATTTCAAAAAATCTCTGGCCAACGTAAATGCAAATATCATGATAATTTACAAAATGAGAACATTTATATAATATGTTAGAATGATTTTTTGTGTATAATGTATGATGACTTTTAAAATATTGATTCTCTCTTTAGATTTATATTGTTTTAAAGTTAATTTTATAGTGCATGCTAATTTTATTGTTTTTAGTTCTGTTATATTCCTTACTTATTATAATTTGTTATTTCTTCGAAAAATTTTCATATCATGGTACATTTGTAGACTCTTCGTAAATTTGTTGTATCTTCCTGTATCTGCCATATCCGTTCCTATTCGGATTTTGTGTTTTCTAGAGTCTTAGTTCCTATTCCGATTTTGTGTTTTCTAGAGCCTTAGTGAAGCTTGGACCTTGTTTACTTACTGCTTTCTTAAATTTATTTGATCCTTGAACGCATTTCTATTTTCCAAAAATTTTTCCCTTGAGTAGAGTACTGGAATTAAGAGTTGTTTCTGTTGTATGGTTTCTAAAACACTCATATTGGAAAGAATTTTCAAAAGTAGATTTTAGATGATAATTTGATTGTTGATTAGTGGGAATTTTCAGACTAGTGTTGATTAGTGTGAATTGTTTTAGAAAACCATCTCTGTTGGCTGTGAGAAATTGAGAATCAGACTTCAAGCTAAGTATTATGATTAGAAGAACCTACCCTGGGTTCATGGAAGTATTTCTACAGCTGTCTTTACATTTCATTTGGTTGTATGTTATTTATGCCTATGCTAACTTCTCCAAAAATAATGAAAAAGAAAGCTACACGGAACTAGGGGGAGGAGAATTTGAAGAAAGCACCTTATCTTCTGTTTGTTTTGTGTGACAAGTTCACACAAATAAAACTATGGTCATCTGAAAACGGTGTCTTGGATACCTTACCTATAGTATTTCCGCTACTGTTTTCCTAGTAAATTGAAAGATCTGGTGGTCCATCTACTGATGCAATAATTTTATGTTTAGAAATTAGTTTGTGATATCAACAACTCCATTTTTAAGATTTTTTACATGGGATCTTATAATTGCATGTTATACAATATTTGCAGGGTCAATCTGAATGTGTAGACTGTAATCTCTTCGGGGACTGGTGGGGTCTTGGAGGTTTGTTCACAATTTGCACTTGCATTTTGCTAGCCTGTTCTCCTAAGAGCTACAAATTAAATGTAGCTTGGTATCAGTGTGCTTGGTCATAGCACTCACTTTCAGGTTGTGAAATCTGAATTTTTGATGGAGTGCAATAAAGAAGAGGCCGTAAGGGCCAAGGAAATTGCTGAAGAGAGAATGCAAAACAAAGATTTCAATGGGGCTCGAAAATTTGTTCTTAAGGCACAGCAGCTATATCCTGATTTGGAGAATATTAATCAAATGCTTATTGTCTGTGATGTGCATTGCTTTGCTGAGCAGAAATTGTTAGGCAATGAGATGGACTGGTATAAAATTCTTCAAATTGATCTGACGGCTAATGATACAACAATTAAGAAGCAATACAGAAAGTTTGCCCTCCAACTTCATCCTGACAAAAACAAGTTTTCTGGTGCAGAAGCTGCTTTTAAGCTCATTGGGGAAGCTCAAAGAGTTCTTTTAGATAGAGAAAAACGATCTAGGCTTGACATGAATCTGCACAGGGCTCCAATGAACAGAGCTACCATGCCATCTCATCATCAGCAGAATGTTCAGATGAATTTTAATCCTGTGATGCAAACCACTGTTAGACCCATTTTTACAAACTTAAATCCTCATCAGCAACAACAGTCTAGGCAGACATCTCATCAGGGGCCCAATGGTGGCCGCCGTACTTTTTGGACCATGTGCTCATTTTGTTTTGTTAGATATGAGTATTTTCTGGAAGTTTTAAACAGATCTCTTCGCTGTCAACATTGCAATAGGCCCTTCATTGCAAATGATGTTCGTATGCAAAATACAGTACCAGCAACTAATTCAACTCAGCAAGCTTTTGGTGTGCAGAACCATAGTCAGAATCATGGTGCTTTCAATGTTGGTGTTGGATCTCGAGGTAATGTGCATACTCACAGATCAAATACTGAATCACACAAAAAAAAACGCCATACTGTGGATGACCCTATAAAGCCAAATGGAAAGAGAAGGAGAAAGCGGGCAGCTGAATCCAGTGAAAGTTCTGAATCTGTGGGCAGTACTGATTCTGAATCTGAAGAAGAGGTTCGCTTTGACAATGATGCTGTTCCTGGTTTTTCTACCCACAGAGAAGAGAATCCACGTAGATCTACGCGGCAAAAGCATCAGGTTTCCTACAAGGAAAATGTGAGTGATGATGAAGGGAGTGGATCTCCATCTGTTGCTGATGAAGAGGAGCATGAAGAGGCAGCTATAATTAATGAACAAAATGGTTTGGCTGCTGATAAGAAAGATCAGCAACAGGTTAAGGGGAAGCAGAACTTTTATTCTGAAGAGGGCGTTCAAAATATAAAAGAGGAGCTTAAGGAGGTGAGGGAAAAAGAGGCAGTGGGTAGCTCGAACACAGACAAAACTTCAGAGCATTCACCCTTGAAATCAGCAGATCAACCAGTTGAGTTTATTTATCCAGATGCAGAATTCAGTGACTTTGACAAAGACAAGAAAGAGGGGTCTTTTGCTGCTGGGCAGATTTGGGCTATTTACGATACTGTAGATGGTATGCCTCGATTCTATGCTTTAATCAGAAAAGTTCTCTCTCCTGGATTCAAGTTGCGAATAACATGGTTTGAACCAGATGCGGAAGAGAAAGATGAAATCCACTGGATAAATGAGCAATTGCCAGTTGCTTGTGGGAAACATAGACTTGGTAATACAGAAAGTACCGAAGATCCATTGATGTTCTCTCATCTTATTGTTTGTGAAAAGATTGGCCGCAGTAGGTATAACGTATATCCTAGAAAGGGAGAAACGTGGGCTCTTTTCAAAAATTGGGATATCAAATGGCATATGGATGCAGAGTCTCATAAGCAGTATGATTTTGAATTTGTCGAAATCTTATCAGATTACATTGAAGGTGTGGGAGTAGTTGTTGCGTACTTGGGTAAATTGAAAGGTTTTACATCTCTATTCTCTCAACTGGATGGAGGCAAGCGTACCATTCAAATTCCATCAACCGAGTTATTCAGATTCTCTCACAGGATTCCATCTTTTAAAATGACTGGTCAGGAAAGAGTTGGTGTTCCTGTAGGGTCTTGGGAACTTGATCCTGTATCCCTGCCAAGGAATATTGAGGAAATTGATGTTTCTGGAAATTTGGATGTAAATATCGGGCATTGGCCATCTAGTGGGAATGGCACAAGGTCTTCGGATATGTCGAAATTTTCCAGGGAGGTAGATGCATCTACTACAAAGCTTAATTTGGAAAGAAACAAATCTTCAAAGGAAAGCAAGGATCCCATTGAACATACTGGTAGTGATTCTTCATTCTCAGCCACAGATGCTTTTGAAATTCCAGATCCTGAGTTCTATAATTTTGATGCTGGGAGGTCCATAGAAAAGTTTCAGGTTGGTCAGATTTGGGCATTTTATGGGGATGAGGATGGACTACCAAAATACTATGGTCAGATTAAGAAGATTAGGATCAGACCAGAATTTGAGTTGCAAGTTACTTATCTTACTAACTGCTGGATACCAGAGAACTGTGTCAGATGGGAAGATAAAGACATGCTTATTTCCATTGGCAGATTTAAAATCAAAGGCGCCGGTCCCTACACTTATACTAACACCCGTTCTATTTCACATCAGGTGCAGACTATTGCTGACAGTAAGAAGGAATATGAAATTTTTCCAAGGAAAGGCGAAATTTGGGCACTGTACAAGAATTGGACGACTAAAATAAAACGTTCTGATCTGGAAAATTTGAAGTATGACATAGTGGAAGTTGTTGGAGAAAATGATTTGTGGATGGATGTTGTACCTTTGGAGTTGGTAAGTGGTTATAAGTCAGTTTTTAAGGGCAACTCAAATGCACGATCAGCTAGGACCATGAAAATATTTTGGAAAGAGTTGCTCAGGTTCTCCCACCAAATCCCTGCCTTTAAACTATCAGAAGAACATGGTGGCAATCTGAGAGGCTTCTGGGAGCTTGATCCTGGAGCACTACCCCCTCATTATTTTAATAGCAAATGATACAATCCTAGGGCTCCTGAACTGAAAATGAATGTGTTTAATGTGTTAACGTATAACCCTTTTGCCGGGAAACAAAATTTGTCGTCCTAATGGCAATTTTGGACTCAGTTCTTTCGGTAGTTCTTCAAATTTAAATTAGATAAGAACAATACACTTTCTGTGTCTATGCAGTAGTAGCTGCTGCATGATCACAGTTGATATGAGATAAGCCCTTAGATATTGTTCCAGCTGTTTTGAGGTAAGGAGGTTACTGGTTCTCATTTGCATTCTTTGCTTTGTTTATCACCGGTTCGAATTTGAGTTGCGATTGACATTGTTGTGCTTTGAAATTAATATTTACTAGAGAAACTGAACTTAACGACCAGTCCCATGTGAGTGCATTGGCTTCAACATGCAATGACTTAATGTTTATGCAATGTATTTTGTGGTAATGGGTTTCGTTATATAAGTGGTCAAGAGCAATGAAATATGCATTATTCTGGCTTCCCAAGCTCAGAGGAGGAATAGCATGTTAGTTTTCAGTTTTTAGGCACAAAAATTGCTATCACATTTTATAATGAAAATTACACAGTTTTTCCTATCCGTCTCGTTAGCTCATATGCATTGTGGTCACAGTAGAATTTAATAGTATGTTTCTAATTATAACCTGAGGGTTTAAATAGAGAGCACGTTTAATGACTATCCTTTATATTAAAAATCTATCAATTTTTGTAATAATTTCAAGTTTGGTTTTTTCATGTTCATAAGGGCTAAATGTAATATCAATTTTGATTTTGATTCCAAATAATGACGATTTATAATAGCATAATAAGGATGACTATTACAATCTAATATTATCATTTCTTTTACACAATTCTCCCCAGTACACTTTTACAACAAAATTATATATCCTCTATATAATTTAGTTTATCAAAATTATTAACATATAAATTATATTCTTGACATTATTCCTAATCGTTGACGTCTTAAACTTCAGACTTCTTACCCTTGCAAAAACACAAGCTACGGTTTTCAAACTGAAAAAGTTATATGGAAATGTATCATCATATATATAAAAATTCGTGATTAAGAGACGAGGGCATTTGGTCTAGTGGTATGATTCTCGCTTTGGGTGCGAGAGGTCCCGAGTTCGATTCTCGGAATGCCCCAAGTTTTGTTTTAGTTCTTTTTTATACATTTCATGTTTCCATTCTTATTTCTGTTTTCTTAACTATTTTATTTTTTATTAATTTTAAAATTGCAACATTTCAAATTTAAATATTATTATTTTGAAAAAGAAAAAAATTAGGAGAAATTAATTATCTATCTACTTCAATTATCTGCATTAAATACTTACTACACCACAATTCAATTTGTAGGTTATTTCTCTCTTTCTCTTTTATTCAAATATGATTTATATTGCTTCCTAACACTCAAACATAGAATAATAATAATAATAATAATAATAATAATAATAATAATAATAATAATAATAATAATAATAATAAATAATAATAATAATAATAAATATTATATATATATATATATATCTAAAAAAATAATACTAAATTTCAACTAATTAAAATAAGATAGTACTGTACAAAAAATAAGTACTTCAAACCAAAAAAGACTGACATTGTGTTTGGATGAAGCATTTCAACAATACTTAAAAATTAAATGATTTGCATTTGAATTGTTTGCAATTAAATTCCATTCATTTTTTAAATAATTTGTTTGGATAAGGAAATTAAAATACCTTACATTTCAATTTCTTGTTTGAAAAAAACAACTGAATTTATTGTGAGATAAAATTTAATTTTAACAATATTTATTTTAGGCTTAATTATGTTTTGAGTTCATGATAAATTTGGAAACTCGACGATCAAGAAGGGCCCGACGACACGGACGGGTCTGACGACCCGGACAGGTCCGACGACCTAGACAGGCTCGACGACCTAGACAGGCCAACGACCTGGACGGGTCCGATGACTCAAACGAGCCTTCCAAACCGTCGGGCCCGTCTGGGTCGTCGGGCTCGTCCGGATAGTTTGACCCGTCTGAGTCGTCAAACTCATCTGTGTCGTTGGGACCATCCATGTCGTCGGGTTCGTCTAGATCGTCGGGCTTGACGGTTTGGAAGGGTTCGTCCGGGTTGTCGGGCTCGTCTAGGTCGTCGAACTCGTCCAGGTTGTCGGGCCCCTCCGGGTCGTCGGACCCGAAGGTTTGGAAGGGCCTGTTTGGGTCGTCGGGCAGTCCGTGTCGTAGGGCCCGTTTGGGTCGTCAGGCTCATCCGGGTTGTCAGGCCCATCTGGATCGTCGGGTCCGTTCGGGTTATCGGACCCGTCTGGATTGTCGGGCCCGTTAGATCATTGGTCTTGTCCAGATAGTTTGCCCCGTCCAAGTCGTCGGGCCATTCTGGGTCGTCGGACCCGTTCTGGTCATAAGGCTCGTCCGGGTCATCGGGCCCGTTTGGGTCAACGGACGAGCCCGTCTGGATCATCAAGCCCATTTAGGTCATCGGGCCCGTTTGGGTTGTTGAGCCCGTCTGGGTCGTCGGACCCATCTGGATCGTCAAGCCCATTCGGGTCATTAGACCCGTTTGGATCGTCGGACCCGTCTGGATCGTTGAGCCTATTTGGGTCGTCGGACCCGTTTGAATAGTCGGCTCCGTTTGTGTCATCGGGCCTACCAAAGAGTCTAGAATGTGAGGTTGAGTGAGAAGAATTTCAAATTTCACCTATTTTGAGGGTATTTGAATTTCTACTAATTTATCTTATTAAAATCTTTCAAAAAAATGCTTGCATTTGAAATGCTTTTTAATTTTTGTATCCAAACAAAACATTTCATTACAAAGCAATCTAAATTCTTAAAGAAATAAATTACTTCATTAAAATAATTAGTTAAACTTATTTGTTGAAATCGAAAACGAACGTTAATAAAAATTCACGTAATCTTATAGTATTTTAGTATAAAATTGGTTCTACCTTATAGATGAAAATACTATCATAATAATTTTAGTTTTATTTTGTTTAAACGATTAGAATTAAATATTTAATCACTTTAATTATAATTTTGTTTAGTTGAATTTAATGTATTGTTGCATCTTAAAATGCTTGCAATTAAGTTTGAAAAGAACAAATATATGCTGAAACAATGGTTAATTCTATTGTCTTAATTAATATTCTGATTATACTATTGGGGTTAATAGTGATCTACAAACTGATTTTCAATATTTTGAAGTAAAGTATTGAATTATAAAAAAGTATGAACAGTGAGATAATTAAAATAAAAATGTAATATTAACATATTAAAAACAAACATATAAACTTTTATTTCACAATAAAATAGATATACGAAGGAAATATAGTTCAAAAACAAAAGTAAAAACCTTATAGAAATAAGGGGCATTCCGAGAATTGAACTCGGGACCTCTCGCACCCTAAGCGAGAATCATACCACTAGACCAAATGCCCGTCACAATTTTTATCATTTTATTACCGAATGTTAATTATACGGATCTTAACATTATAGAAATATTAAATGACCTTCTTTTAACTTGATCGATCTTAAGAATTGAATGATAATATATATATATATATATATATATATATATATATATATATATATATATATATATATATATATTTTATAAAAAATATATTTTATTTATTTATATATATATTATTTTTATTTTTATAT
>Ga0214545_1011156_pt1 | contig 12555 bp, 9 predicted proteins | sample CNSS4metaG_FD_160064 | JGI IMG/M metagenome (GOLD analysis project Ga0214545, IMG submission 160064) | Root nodule microbial communities from cowpea collected in UCLA plant growth center, Los Angeles, California, USA - CNSS4 | ecosystem: Host-associated > Plants > Roots > Nodule | place: USA... | reverse complement strand
TAGGTTTCTAGAGAGAGAATGTTTAGAGAGAGAAAGGAAAGTCGCGATTCTTAAATCCGGATATAGTGCCTCCTTGTCCTTTTCGCTTTTCATCTTGTGGTTTCATTAAAATTACCTGCTGGTGTTGGTAATGTCCGTCACCGTCGTTTTTCTACGTGCCACTCGTTTATTGGACCACGGGTGATGGTAAATGTTGAACTATATAATATAATAATTAGATAAACTCTGTTTGGCATTTGGAATTATCATTCTAGTATAAGCGAAACCTGGAATTCAGCATTAATGTTTTACCAGGAACATTGTTTAAAATTAAAATTATTGTCAACATCATAAATTTATGCCATGAAATTAAATTAAAAAAATATTAAGTATATGATATTTATGGTCTATATTTATAATAACTGACATGGTTTTATAATGATTATAAGACGGTTCAAGATGGTGAAAAAAAAAAAGGGGAAACATGATGTTATTTGTATACAATAACAACTTCAGATAGAAAATATTGATCATGAACGAAGGAGTTTGATAGAAAAATAAATAAAACAATTAAGTTTTGTATTTTGGATTGGTTTGAATTTAAAAATAAATAAATTCAACCTTAAACCAATATGATTAAATTGGATTGTTCAATTCAAAACAATTAGATTTTGTTATATATAAATATACAAAATTTTGTTGGGAAAAAAAAGAAAAATACAAGTTTATCTAAAAATTCACAAATAATTATATAATTAAATGAGATAAACAATAAACAATGATTTTATTTGGAATATGCTTACATAATAAAAAAGGAATGCTAACAAGTTTTTTAAGAGCACCAACATAATTAAAATATTTTAAATTTATATAACAGATCTTTTAAAAATAAAAATACACTTTTTATAGTTAATAGAAAAAACAATTTAACACATTATTCTCATTATGTCTTTATAAAATAATTCACATATTAAAATATTGTTTTTTAATATAAAAAAATTTGTTAATTATGAATTTTTATAATTCACAATAAAATTTTCTTTAAAATTATAAATGTCATATACATTAAAAGGTACATTTCTTCACAAATTCAATATCCTAAATGTTCGTATTTTATTGATAATTTGGATTATATTAATGATCATTACTAAATTAATTAGTTTGATTTATATTATTTAATTGATCCATGAATAGTTTAAATTTAACTATAATTTCTTCTCTTTTTTTCTTAAGAAGGGATATTTCCTAGTAAAGAAAGAAGTGTTTGACTCAACAAGCATGAATTAAGTAAAGAAATAACCTTGTATTTTGGACAAGGAATTTCAATAATTATAAGAAATTGAAATTTTGAAACGCATTAACTCTCTTTAACAACTCCTTTTTTCTTTTTTTTAAACACACAGTTCCCTCTTTTGCGTTTTCACTTATCCCTTCCCATTTATTTGTCACAACAACTCTTGATGACAGTTGGTTCGGTAGAACGTTGTCAAACCCTTGTTCTCATAGCAGAAATGGTGAATAAATGATGAATACACGGTGAATGATGTGGCGAAAGTGAAATCGACACTCCCACAAGTTCCATTGGGGAACTCTCACTCAATCGGAACCTAAGAAGTGAATACCTCTCTAGAAAGTGAGCTAAGACGAACGAGGGGGAGTTATCTCAACCACTTTATCTTTCATTAAAACTAGTTACAATGAAATGACCTGCACCTTTTATAGATGAAGAGCAACCGTGAGAAAACAAACGAAGAAGGCACCGTCTAACAAAGACCTAACAGTGGGGAATGGAAAACATGAGTAAGATCTCTAACCCTAACAGATTCCTCAAGGAAGTACAAGTGTGGGACAAGTGAAGAACTAGAGAAGATGTTAGGGTTGGCTTTCGAAAATGAGGAAGCAGTTAGGCTGCATAGTAATGAATGTGGATTGGATCCGCGTGATGCAATTTTAGGAGAATGGAGAAGGGAAAACCCTATCAGAGGATGCAACTCGTGAGGTTGAAAAGTGAATGTGGTCATCCTTTCTGAAGCTCGCTCCCAAAGGTGTTGGGCTCTCACGTATAGACCCAAGCTGGCACTTTGAGAAATGCGTGTCACATAATGCTTGTACACATTTTAGAAAGTTGGCACATGTTGTAGGTTACTACATATTGATTGGTGTGCGGGAAATGGGCTGGCTTCAATCAGCAAATTTTAGAAGCCCAAAACACATGATATTAAAGGCACACGTGAGCGAATTGATCTTCACATTGCAAGGCAAAGATGTTGTTTGAAAAATCGTGGCTTACGTGAAGGCTACAGACCCAATACTTCAACTAGTGACTTAGGCTGCAAATAGAAAAGGTCCAATTAGATGCAATCATTTATTTAAGAGAATAAGAGAAAATTAAAAGGAATGGGCCTAGGCGTTGGCCCAATGCTATAGCCCTTAAGGGTGACATTCATCATCCCCTTCCTCTTGAAGAGATCTGTCATCAGATCAAGAGGTTTCTTTAAGGCCCACAACTTTGAAAGCTTGATTCCTCCAGGATCAAAAACACATGCAAAAATCATCAAATAAATTTTCATTAAAATTTTGGATATCATGCAGACTATGTTTTCCGAAGACACATGACGATGGGCTTTTATGTTTGAAAACATTTCCAATGAAGCCCATTTCATAAAAATATTGATATTCTCTTTGACCTAATTGTGACCTAAGTCGATGGTTGATTTTTGCATTTCTTTTAAGGCGTATGAAATTATTGGTGAAGGTGGAAAAACAGTTTTAGGGAGAACTAAGACAAAATCATTTATGACAAATAAGGAAGAGTTGGAAGATGAAATTACTCCCTTGTGGTCTATGTAAGGAACCGTAGGATGCTCTATCTCTACTTCCCTATGCATGATTTCTTTTCCATCTTTCCTCTCAATCTCTTCCTCTTTTCTTTTTAACTCTTTCTCTTGTCTTACTCTCTCTTTTTCTTCACACTCTTTTTCCTCCTTCTCTTTTCTCAGCGTCTCCTCTTTCTCTCTTTTAATTTTTGAGCTCTTTCTTTCTTCAAGCTCACTCTTCTTTATCTCTTACCTATCTCTTTGATCCTTTTCTCATTCCTCTTTCATTTCTTTCTCAAAATTTTCTCTTTCTTTTTGCTCTCTTTTCTGAATTCTTATTCTTTCCTTTTCTTCCAACTCCCTCATCTTTCTTAAGAGTATTGTGAGTTTTTCCTCCTTCCTTCTTGCTATCTCAATTTTCTTTTTCTCTATCTCATGATCTAACTCAAAGGAAGGTGGTATGAATGTTCTTCTCATGCATGCTCTCAACTCACTCTAATTTTGAATAGAAGATTTTCTTCCTTTTTCCACTCTAGACTGCCTATAATCCCACCACTCTCTTGCATGTCCTACAAAACTACAAATACACAAAGTAAGAAAGTAGTATTTACTATGTCTAAGATGGAATGAATGCACCAAATCATCTATTTCCTTCTCCTAAGCTATGTATGATATTGCACTAATGTTCTCACCAAAGAAAGGAAATGTACTCTCATGTGTATGATGCATTTTATCCTCACTATGACTACCTAAATGCAATCCACTGTACGAATGAAAACTCATTTTGCAAAACACTTTTGAAAAAAACAACTTTCACAAAGATTTTTATGTGAAATTTTTAAAAAGAAATAGAAGTGAAAGTTGTCTATAGATATCCCAGGAAAGGGTAATGAGTCACTTCGACAAGCTTAGAAACCAGGCATTTCCTAGCCAAATTCCATAATGTACTTTCACCAAAATTTCTTAATGAAAATTTCAAAACAAAATTTAAGTGTGTGAAAAATGTAACACCCGAGAAAATTTAAATAATGAAGTAAATAATTATTTAATAAATGCGGGTAGTAGAAGCCTTTAAGGCATTTAATGCGAAGTGCTATGATGTGGAAAAGTGCTAGCTTAAGTGGTTGAGAGTACTTTAATTGTGTGAAAGGACTTGGGTTTGAGTCCTAAGTATGCCAATTATGTGTTATTTTACTATGTGCATTATTTTGCTAATATATTTGAATGTGAGACGTGATAATATAATCCTAAAATTATAAGAATTATCATAAATACGAATTTGGTTGAATTGGTTGTGCATTTAACTTGATAATTGATGGGTTGTGGGCTCAAACCTTGTTGGGAAAGAAACTAGAACTTTATTTTTGCTAATTTTTATTTTGGCATGGGAATGAAGAGGCATGAAAACCTTAGTTGCCAAGAGGGGCAACTTAATGGACTGGAAACAACCAAATAGGGGTCATGATTAACCATTAAACATGAAACTTAATAGCAATTTTCGTTTTAGTGTTAATTGCACATAATTAGGGTAGTAAATGAGAGAGAGAAGGTCACTAGAGGAGAAAAAGAGTGTTGTATTTTCGTGTTCAGTTTAGGCAAGGATTTTCCAAAGAGTTGGTGCTGATTGAAAGGAGTGGTGAGACTGAAATCACGTAGGTTGGAGTGGAAAGCAAAGACTAGGAAGGTTTTGGTGGAGGGATACGCATACAAATTCGAGTTTAGCAAGGAATCCAGGTAAGGGGAGTTGTTTTCAATTGTATTGCTTCGTGAATAATGCATTATGAATTGTATGAACTGAACAACATGAAAAACCTTGTTGAATCACGCTGTTTTCACAAAATTCTAGGTTCTCGCCCAGAAACCGCCTGGCGGGCATGAAGGTGCCGCCAGGTGACACATCAGTTTTCACCCAATTGCTGGGTTCTGTGGCATGAGCTGCCTGGCGGCGAGACTAAACCGCTAGGCGATGCGTGATGTTTTCGCTATTTTTTTTACGCTTTGTGAAAATTATGATATGTGAAATTTCCAATAGGATTCCTATGCTTGCGTGACTGCATAACACTATGATACCTGTCTATGGTCGGGGGTGTTGGGTACATTATAATTCGTTTGGGAACATGGGGAATTCATATTAGAATCAAAGAATAGCATCAATCGTGGATTAGACATGATTAATAGGCGATTGGAGAAATAAGATAAGTAATGAACGATATAACATAGTGATGGTCTAATAAATCATGATTGAGTGAATTAGGTCATTTGAAATTGGAGACTGGATCAAACTTTGGGGTTTGATGTTCTTCACAAGTACAAAAAAAATAGGGGGCTCTAGCTTGGTATTGGTATGTTACCTGGCGACGTCCCGTTTGCCGCCACGTGATTGTAGAGTGCAAACCCAATTCTGTGCAATCATAGGATGACGAGAGAAGAGGCAAAATCAGTGATTGTGATTGGCTAGTAACTTTTGTTAAGAGGAAATTCATTGAGACTAAGAGAGTAAGAGAAGTGAATGGAGGCTAGGATAAACAAGGAAATGCAGGAAATTAAGTGAGGTGCAGGAGGCAAAATGAATTAGACTTAGGAATGCAAATAATTGGGTAGGCATAAGATCGCGAGTTAGCTACAATGGTTACGATGGGTTGAATAAGAAACTATTCTACTATAACAGGATGGAGTCACGTCGCAAATATATAGAGTAGTGGCTAAATCACTTAATTGAGATGGTCGAATGTGGAGCATGAGTTATAGGTTTGGAACCTTGGAGGATTTAATATAGCAAATTATGGAATTCACAATGATTGTATAACTTAGTTGGAAGGTAATTGAGGAAAAAGTGTTAATAGCAATGCAGAGTAGAAGTAATAAACCATCTAATTGTAAGGCATTGAATTGGGGGTTGTATAGGTCTTGAGTGAGAGACTTGACCATTATGAATAATAGAAAATTGAATCGCATGAAAGCTGTAGAATTTCCAAGATAGTGTGTATGAATTGATGAATGTAGTGTTGGATGCTAGGATGGCTTTAGTAGTAAATCGGACTGTTTTGGGTGCTAAAAACCAATAGAATTACGCTATTGATATAGCGCCTGGTGACACAGGTTGGTGCGCCAGGCGGTAGATCCTCCAAGGATGTCCCTGCACAACATCTGGCAGTAAGGTATGATCTGCCAGGCAAAAGTCCTTCATACAGAGGCATTGAACTGACTTGGCACCTAGCAATGAGGCTTGTGCCGCCAAGCGATTTGGACTGGTTTCGCCTGGTGGCTCTTGGGGCTACGCCGGGCGAAAATCCTGCAAACCTTAACTTGTGTATGCAATACGTTTTAAGCAATGATATTATACTTGGATCAGGAGATGTTGTGCCATTAACGAGTAGGTTCATGGATGGTGGTTAACATGTGATGATATGAACAGGAAGGTTCATATCCAATTGCTCTCGCGTGAATATACGAGCGAGGTAGGTTCGTATGTTCCGTGCTCACACTTGAGAGATGCTGCATGCGAGCAGGTATGTGACTGATAGATCACATGTGTTGGACTACAAACAGATAGGTCCGTAGAGTAGGACTACGAACGGGAAGATTCGTAGAGGTCTACAAGCGGAGAGGTTCATAGAAACAGGACCACAAGCGGGCAAATTCATGTAAGCATCATATTCCTGAGTCTAAAACTAACCTTTTGTGTGATTAAAGACTGAAAGGCCTTGGAGTTAAGGTCTTAACCAAGAACTAAGTAGATTGAATAAGATGAGTGTATGACTTATATTGTGATATTATATATATATATATATATATATATATATATATATGTGTGTGTTATTTTTATCAGCTCACCCTTTCTCTTTGTGTATGACGATGATCGTGTAATTCGTTACACAAAAATAAATGTTAATACAAGTAATGCCGAGAATGCTCAGGTGACGAAGTGAAGACTAACTTAGTAATTAGAGCTAGGAGATGTTTACTATTTTTTTTACTATGTTTTACTTATGGTTTTGAAATTTTGAAGATTGTAATGTTCTCTCCTATTACGGTTTATAAATTTTGGCGCGATGTTTAAACATTTTAAATTTTCCCACATTTAGAAATAATAAGTAGCACGACTTTTTGATATTAAATTTTCTATTTTAATTATTTATTTAAGTAATATTCCTACTTAGGAATGTTAAAAAAAACCTATGACCAAAGAAAGATCAAGTGTTTAAAAATTTGCACTTAGATATCACATAGAGGTAAAACAGAAACATCAAACATGCATAACACCTGTTGATTTAACAGAAAACATAAAGAGCAAGAAAATTAAAATCAACTAGGCGAAACCTATGGAAAAAATAAGTGGCACTTTGGAAACTCTTAATTCTTCCAAACTACACGATTAAACTAGCTATTACAAACAGCCAAGGAATGGAATTGCAATATTGCATTTTCCCATCCCAAAGCAAATGAACATAAAACTAAAAACAAATATTACACAAAATTATGTCATAACAAACAACAATAAAAAAATAAAACTGGATGTTGGCTGCTTCCCATATATCTCTCTCGGTCCAGCCCACATCTAGATCTCTCCCTCTAGTCTTTCTTGCAATTGTAGTCCTAACTCACTCCTCAATTTCTCTCGAATAGTCACTCAAATGTCTTTCCTCACAGTTGTGCCACTCACAACAGCTGCACCATCAAAACAAGGATTCACCTACAAAGCTGCCAAATCAATGAGATTCAAGCCAAAGTGGAATAACCAGAGATATTAGATTCACGTGATAACGAAGCAAGCTAAGAAATCAAGAAAATCTCAAATGGAAGAATTGGACAACATCAATTGACAGAATAAATGGACAAACTCAAATGATTAAACAAGAAAGACAATCAAGCAAAATAAGGAATCACAAGAATGGTTGACACACAAAAAAGAACCTAAGGAATAGGTCTAGAATAAGATGAATAAAACCAAACTCAAACAAATTCAATCAAGAACATATGCAAATTGTTTTTGAAATGGATAGTCAAGACTAAAGTTGTGAACTGTTTTGCCTCACTTTCTTTTCACTCAAATAACTCAAACAATATCTTTCATTCCAGATTTTCTCATCATATTTTTTTTCTCTCTTTTTTTTTTACAGATTTTCTTTTCAACTCATATAGATCACATATGCATTTTTTTCTTTAAATCACAATTCACTTCGATTACAAGGATCCAACTCAAAAACAATGATGAAAACACATACAAGACAAACAGAAGAGGTTTGGCCAGTGTAGAACAAATTTCAATATGCAACAGACTTGAGTCAAACCTCAACACAGATCACAAAATTTGCAGCATTTTAAATCAATTGGCAATCTCAAAATCTGGACATGTGTGAACAAAGAAACTAGCAGCAAATCAAAGCAATAGCACCAGAATTGTGGAGGCAAGCAATGAATCCGGCCACAATAGAGGCACTCAAGAGTAAATGAAAGCTTGATGCCACTACTGCATTCAATTGGACCAGACAGAAAGCTGAAACAATTTTAATGTCAATAATCTGATAAAACAGAATGCTGCCAAAATAAAAGCAAGTGAACAAGCTGAGGTACCAAATTGTGGTAGACCACAACGGCAGCAAAGACGATTGAACAAAAGCACTTCTCACATATTAAAGCAAGTAACAGCAAAATATGAATTTTAAGTACAAGCTTCACGGTCCAATCAGAAACTACAGGCTTGACTCAACTGTAATGGTACAAGACTCACAAGACTATGCTAAGCACATAAAACCAGGAAATGTGACTTAGCTTTCAAATAATTGGCCAAAACAGATTGCATATAGTAACTCAAACTAACAAACACCGCAAAGCAATGAGCATAGTGAATTGAAACAGGTGTAGTCTTTAAAACTATTTTTTAAAAAAATAGAACTGCCAATAGAAAGTTGTTTCAAACACAAGCACATATATCAGATTAAGTATCCACATCAACATTTCAGATAACCAGAATGAAGCAACTCAGTGGATACATTACAAAATAGAGTTGGCCAACAAATGGAGTTTCAGCACAAGAACAGATGCAATCAAGGCGGCAAAGACTCAACAAAAGCACAAAATACGACTGGAAACAATAAACACTGGACGAAAGCAAACAAGGCAGCAAAAATTCAGCCTATGTATGGACCAAAACCAACTAAACTTCCACATAAACAATTTGAACAGGGTTAGATATATCATGAATGCAGTGGAATAAGTATAGTTCGATCATTACAATCATTGGCCAGGAAAGGATTTTCAGACAACACAGAGGGAAAACAGAAACAATTTTAAATAGAATTGAACAAGAACAACACGAATCAGTGGAAAAATGCACTGCAGAAAAATTGCTATTGATCTACTAGCAATTAAATAACTAAACAAAACACAGAAACTAATTTCAGAAAACAGAACAAAGACTGAAGCAAAGACGAAACTGTTATGGAATTAACCCAACATACAAAGCACTAAACATGACCTAAGACACAACAAAGATCAGAAAATTCAAAGCTAAGTAATAAAGTGAAATCAAACCTAATTGACATGCATTGAACGGCATATTAGAAGCTTAAAGACAGTCATCACCGTATTGATTCAGAAAAATTAGAACAAGCAAACTTTAATAAATTTCAATGAGAAATCACAACAGCACAGATTAAAACTCAGAAAATTAACTCAAGCATAGTATGAACAAGAGGGAAACAAACATTGAAGAAGAAACAACAGAGATAAGTCTCGAATACTTATCTTTGAAGACCTCCACGCTCCAAGCTCGAAATCGGAGCTCTGATTACCACATGATGACAGCCGGTTCGATAGAACGTTGTCAAACCCTCGTTCTCGCAGCAGAAATGGTGAATGAATGATGAATACGCGGTGAATGATGCAGCGAAAATGAAATCGACACTCGCACGAGTTTCAGTGGGAAACTCTCACTCAATCGGAACCTAAGAGGTGAATACCTCTTTAGAAAGTGAGCTAAGACGAACAAGGTGGAGTTATCTCAACCACTATATCATTCATCAAAGCTAGTTACAATGAAATGGTCTGCACCTTTTATAGATGAAAGGTAGCCGTGAGAAAACAAACAAAGAAGGCACCGTCTAACAAAGACCTAATGGTAGGGAAGGGAAAACGTGAGCAAGAATTTTGAACATAAACCAAGTTACATGAGTACCTTCAACAGATAAACCAAGTTATTTTGATCTTTTGTCAAGATCAACAGAATAACTTCTTCGTGATTTGTTCAAGATCAACAGAATAACTTCTTCGTGATTTGTTCCGAGAAATCATCTCCTAAAGTGAGAAGGATGTTCTGCTATGGCTAAATATTTATCTGATGATGGACCAACATTTAAAACCAGCCATTGTTTATCTTCTTCTAGGAGTGGTAGAAGTTGCAAATCCCTGGAAAATTGTACAGCTATGGGGCCCATGTAACCGAACTCCCTTCTGAACTTTGCCATCTCTCGGGCATTTGATGAAGAGGGAAAAATCGGTTCCATCTCCTGCCTCCTCCGCCTCTGCTGTGGTGGTTGTCCAAATGACGAACATAAATCTTGCATTTCAAGAAAATCTTCAGAACATGCTAGCCCAGCAATATTGTTGATTTCTTCTATTGCTTCCGCAATTAACACACCTTTCTGGTCGTCAACTGGCCCAAATACATACAAAATTTCATTGTTTAAAAAATCATTATTGATCAACGTCAATGAAGGATCTTGAGAATAGATCACATGATACTTTCGGACAATTTCAGTTAAATCTGACACTCAGCTGAGAGATATATGGATTCTGGAAACAAATGTTTTTTTACGAGGGAATGCCACAAGCTTATGTGATTCCAACCTATGAACCGACCATACAATGGTCGACCACTTCTGGCATACATTAAATGCGTAAAGACAACAGTTTTGTTAAAGTACACCTTGTTCATGTTGGCTGCAAATAAGAGAACATATATTAAAGAAGAAACTACATTTTTTCGCAAGACCCACGACGCCTTGCTGCAATAACGAGTGGCTACTTCGTTCGTCACACACAAATGAAAACAACACACACATAAAAGAGTTCATTACCGAGTTGTTGGTGGACTACAGAGTCTTTGGTGGTGGGTGGTGCGACAACACAGGACTCGCAGTTAGGGCACGCAAGCTCGTTACTGGTGTGGGTTGAGCGGCGGAAATGCTCGAACAACGACAGCATTGCTTGAGATTGGGTGTGGTGGTTGTGGTTGCGTTCATCATAGTTGCGACTGCTCAGCGAGGTCGTGGTTGCGGCTGCTCAATCTCAACAAATAACAAAAGGATTAATTGATTTCGAAGTTGAAACGGGAATACCCTGCGGAGCGGCGACAATGCTTGAATAGCGGTGACAAGCTTGCGGTTTAGAGTGGCTCGAGATGGGTGGGAACGGTGTTGGGCTCGAGCAGCGGCGGGGTTAAGTGGCAAGCTGGTGCTGAGTTTGGAAGGAGCTAAGGTTGGAAGGGGTTGAGTGTTGATGAATGTCACCCTTAAAGGCTATAGCATTGGCCAACGCTTAGGCCCATTCCTTTTAATTTTCTCTTATTTTCTTAAAAAAATGATTGCATCTAATTGGGCCTTTTCTATTTGCAGCCCAAGTCACCAACTGAAGTATTGGGTCTGTAGTCTTCACGCAAGCCACAATTCTTCAAACAACATCTTGACCTTGCAATGTGAAAACCAATTAGCTGATGTGTGCCTTTTATATCATGTGTTTTGGGCTTCTAAATTTTGCTGATTGAAGTCAGCCCATTTCTCGCACACCAATCAATATGCAGCAACCTACAACAAGTGCCAACTTTCTGAAATGCGTACAAGTATTATGTGACACGCATTTCTCAAAGCGCCAGCTTGAGCCTATATGTGACAACCTAACACCTTTGGGAGCGAGCTTTAGAAAGGATGACCGCATTCAGTTTTCAACCTCACGAGTTGCATCCTCTGATAGGGTTTTCCCTTCTCCATTCTCTTGAAATTGCATCACGCGGATCCAATCCACATTCATGACTGCGCAGCCTAGATGCTTCCTCATTTTCGAAAGCCAACCCTAACATCTTCTCGAGTTCTTCACGCGTCCCACACTTGTACTCCTTTGATGTTTCTGTTAGGGTTAGAGATCTTGCTCACGTTTTCCCTTCCCCACCATTAGGTCTTTGCTAGACGGTGCCTTCTTCGTTTGTTTTCTCACTGCTGCCCTTCATCTATAAGCCCTTCATCTATAAAAGGTGTAGGCCATTTCATTATAACTAACTTTGATGAATGATACCATTTCATTATAACTAACTTTGATGAATGATATAATGGTTGAGATAACTCCATCTTGTTCGTTATAATGGTTGAGATAACTCCATCTTGTTCGTCTTAGCTCACTTTCTAAGCTCACTTTCTAGAGAGATATTCACCTCTTAGGTTCCGATTGAGTGAGAGTTCCCTACTGAAACTCGTGTGAGTGTCGATTTCACTTTCGCTGCATCATTCACCGCATATTCATCATTCATTCACCATTTCTATGTACAAATCAGACCAGAACCTCCACCATTACATCCTTCCCATTACAATCCCAACCCTCTCCAACCAACTCTTCCGAGAATGAACCCTCCATCTGAACCTGGCCCCTATAATCCACAGACCTTTCTAGGGTTTCACCCCCCACTTTCCCCTCATGGTTCACTGCGGATTCTGATGTTCCACACAAACCCTTCTCTTGTTCCTCCATGGAGATTGTATCTAACAAAAAT
>Ga0214545_1011155_pt1 | contig 12558 bp, 4 predicted proteins | sample CNSS4metaG_FD_160064 | JGI IMG/M metagenome (GOLD analysis project Ga0214545, IMG submission 160064) | Root nodule microbial communities from cowpea collected in UCLA plant growth center, Los Angeles, California, USA - CNSS4 | ecosystem: Host-associated > Plants > Roots > Nodule | place: USA... | reverse complement strand
AAAATAAAATAAAAAATAAAAAAAATCTAAAATGAAGTCGTCATCCGCAAAGACGACTTCACTAACGCCAAACCAAAAACCGGCCTTCAGCCGGACGACTTCATTTTAAAAAAAAAAAAAAAAAAGTGGAAACCGGCCTTTGGGAGGACGACTTCACCTTTAAAGTCGTCATCCCCTGACGACACGACTCAGTTTTATAATTAAAATTTCAAACGACCATTTTTTACAAATTCATGGTCATAGTGACCCTTTTTACAAATTTCTCTTTATGTTGTCATTCTCTGGTGTGGAGAATAAATCACGTAGCATTGTGTAAGCTTCGTCACGCATCTAAAAGCCTTGAAAGACGTATTATTTAATATATTAAACTATGGTAATAGAAGCTAGGTATAATGGCTCAGTGTAAAGGTAATTTAACATGGATATGCTAGTGAACAAACATAGGAACAAGATGAGGGAAAACATACTCATACTCTGATGGTCCAAAGTGTTTAGTTGGAAGTTGTTTCAGAATTGCCAATTTTTGGGCAAGCTGGTATCTATCATGCATATGAGCTATTCGACAAAATTCATAAGTGAACATGAATACTGCCTGTTGAAAAATTACTGTCTATTGCAGAACTATCATTCTTTTTATTCGTGTAATTGAAGTGACTACTAAAAGAAGACACGAAAGAGATTGAAGATAGAGGAAGAGAATGGAAAACATTACAGCAAGTGAAGTAGCTGGTTTGGGACACGAAAGAGATTGAAGATAGAGGAAGAGAATGGAAAACATTACAGCAAGTGAAGTAGCTGGTTTGGGAGTGGGTGCTCTCCTCCTCTCTGCCACCCTTGCAGCCACCAAAATCGATGCCTTCTTCTCTTCTCCTCAACGCAGGTTCTCTCTCTATATATCTTGTGTGTGATTCTTTTTCAAGAAGTGCTTCATTATTTGATTCTATGCCATTGTGTTCAACCTTTCACAAACTTTTGAATGATGAAGTGAATTTTGAAAGCTAGATTCTTAAGGCGATCATCACAGAATGGTTTTAGTTGAGGAGTAGAGTTTGTGTTATTAAGATAAACATAACACAGTAGATTCTGTAGAAGTATGATGAGAAAAATGTTGTAAACGAACTGTGCAGTGAGACATTGATGTTTTTTTTTTTGCCACATGCTGCAATGTTTTACTTGCAGTTCATTGGGGATGTGCAAGCGATGTGGCAACCTGAGGAGATTGGCTTGTTCCACCTGCAAAGGAACAGGATCTATCAGAGAAGGGGAAATTCTTGAAATTAAGCCTGTTGAGGATTTGCTTGAAACAATTGGTAACAGTGACAGATTACAGACAGGTTTCATTCAAAAAGTAGAGTAGATCTCTAAGTTATAACATTAACTAATTTTGGCATATAATCCAATTCTGTACATACAATCAATTAGGCTATACAAAACTTTGAACAAGTAATACAAAAGAAACTTTTACGTTTTTATTGATGTTGTTGTCTGGCCAAACTAAAACATTTTTTCTGAAAACATTAAAAAGTTGACATTACCTAAACTTGAAACTAAAAGCGATAAATATGTTGGAGCACACATCATGTCATATTCCAATTTGTCGGCACAATTATAAGTTTACAAGAGGTCAAGAGCTAGAAGAAATGAAAATAGTGAAATGAAAAAGAACATTAATGTTGCTGCAATTTTCATAATACCAAGCAATGCCAAAAAGTGATGTTAAAGGAATATCAATAACATGATTTTCTGATTATACTATAAAAACTTTTAAGAATAACTCATGAACATGAATGTTCTGCACTCTCCAATGGAGAAAATTCTATCACAATTAGCTCCATCTCCTCTCTAATTACTATAACCAAGGTATAGCAGAAGATGAAATTCCTCTTCCCCACCAACACCAATCATGTGCTGTCCTTTGAGTAATATGAATTTCTCTTCCTTTGATAAGCATGTATTTACCAAAATTCACTCACTACACATGTAATAAATTCACCTACTATTTATTTGTTACTTTTTAACTGTTTTATTTTTATGTAAAATTCATTAAATTATTCCATCTCAATAAAAATAGTGACTAAATTATAAATTTACTCCATATATAAAAGTTCCAGTTAACATCTTTTAATATACTCCACAATAAATTAGTTTTTCCCACCTTCATGAAAAAGTATAAATTAATTAAAAGTTGACAGTAAAGTAACATGTATTGATAAAAAAAGAAGAAGCTATTGTCATATTAAACTTTTAAAAAATATAAAAGAAAAACTCAAGTCATAAAACAGGAAGAAAGAATTAATCAAAGATATTTGAAAAATATATTTAAAGCACAACCAGTTTTACAATATTAGACTAATTTATACTTTTTTTTATCTAAAACATAATTTAAGAATAAATAATAGCGGAATTTCCTATTTTATTCTTTTCAATAGTAAAAATAAGAACATAATGATAAGAGAAAGTGACAAAGATGATTTTAACGTGTGTCTTATTAAGATAGGTATATATAGAGTATGATCTAAATTAGAATATTTAGTAATTTAATTACAGGAATTTGATTAATTATAGAGTATGATCTAAATTAGAATATTTAGTAATTTATCAATAATTGACAAAAATAAAATTAATGTTATCATCAATATAAAAATAATCTTATAAAATTATTACATCGATCTTCTTTAATTAAAGTGAATCAACGTATTTGAATCGGTTGTCGAAACCATCAGGTTCCATCCGAGATAAAAACAAAACACTTTCTTTTTTTCAATTCAAAATAGCAATTTAATAGAGTTTGTAATGAACCGTTGTCAATTTAGAAAAATTATTTTCTTATATAGAGTTTTATTAACAAACTTTTGGACAATATACACATGAGAAAATAAAAGTTTAATGTGTTGAAAAAATAAACTTATCGTATTTGATTTAAAAAAAATTCTCAAAATTATTATAGTTCTTGAATTTAAATATAATAAATCCTCATAAATGGTGGTACTGTATATCTGCAACTCATTAACTTCCCTTTTTGAAAATTATGTAAGCTTCTTCATTAATAAATGGTGGTCCAGGAATTTAATATTTTGTACGTGCATTTTCCATTTTATAAGTATAAACAAGTTATAAAATCCATTTTCCTTATTTGTCATAAATTGTTTGAGCCATGCCTAACTATTCCCATGAAAACATAAAGGTTTCACATAACGTATACGAACTAAAAATGGGATTCAAAACATGTTTGAAAAATTGTTAATGTAGTTAAATTATTAGAAATAGTAACAATTAGTGTATAAGAATTAGTTGAAAAGCTGAGACTAATTTTTCATAATTTTCCTACGTCTTAGTCTCACCTTATATCAGACTACAATAATGTCATGTTCAGATAATAGGAGAAAGAAATGGAGATTCAAAATTCTATGATATCATAACTTAAATATAACTTGAAATGAAAAACAGTGTTGAACTTTTCATGCTTCCAAAAAAGCCAAAAAAGCTACCCTTGAAGAGTAGTATCCAACACCAAACATTGGTCAATAATACTAATATTTCTTTTAGAGACTATAATCAGCGCTGAACTTGAAGGTACTGCATTGTCCAACAATAAAAGTTCGATCACATGACGAACCAGATCCTCTCTTGTTACTGTAACCAGGATAAAGAGCTTGATTAAAATCCACTTCTCCAACACAAAACAAACCCTCCTCATTTCCCAACAACTTGATATCCCACAGTGTGTAAGGGTGCTTTGTCTTGTGAGTAATGTGGATTTCACCACCACTACGGAGCAAAAGGTTAGCATTTTTCAGAAATCCTCTCACTAAGTTCTTGTGAAGCCTGCATTTATTTTGGAATATGCATAGTGTGAATGACATAAAGCTAAGAAAAAATAACTGCAGAGTTTGCATATTTTTTGCATAATTAACTTACTGGATTTGATAAGCATCACTTTCACGACCATGAAAACCAGCATGAGGAAAGTTATAAATTATGCGATCAAACTTTCGATATTGCAGAAGTGGGTGTTGGGCCATTTTGTGTGCATCAACTTCATTCACAATGGTGCAACCAAGATTCTCAAGTTCATTCAAGTTTTGTGATGCCTTTGCATACTTCATCGTCAAAGACACTTCAAAATTTTGTGCATGTAATTAAACATCATAAATCAGTGAACAAAAATGTATGATAAATCTTTCAAAGAAAGAATTCATCCGGAAAAATTTAATACCAATGAGATCTGAATCTAATTCACATAAAAAATTGACATTATTTTTAACAAAATCTTAAAAGAATGAGTTTGATACAAGAATGTTTAAAAAATGTATCTGGTTAAAAATGTACCTCTGGAATCCAAAGAGGTAGCAACCATGTTTTCGGCCGTGCCAAATGCCCTAGCTAAACTTAGTGAGAATGAAAAATCTCCCTCTCCCACTAGCAGAATATCATGATACCTATTATAATCCATTGAAAACCACGTTACAACACAAATGAGTAGACACTTTTACTTGAGAGTGAGGAGAGTGAATATATATACTCACATTGGTGTCTAGAGAAATTCCCCCAGAGTTTTGGAGAAGGAAGATTAATAATCATTCACACATTTTTCAATCAGAGGGTTTTATTGTTTTTTATTTTGGGAACTGAGAAGCTTCTCCTTCATTTTCTACTCGGAAAGAATAAAGTTAGTGTAGTGGAATTGGAACGTTGTAGATACTAATTGGAACTGCAAGTGAACTTTACATGGGGAACAAAGATAATCTTTAAGAGAGCCATTGCAAGGGTTAATTGTTCTTCTTTTTATCTCATCTATTCTCACCGTTTTATATTCATTTATGGGTTGATTTTACTTCAAAACAAAAGAAAATCTAATTAACGTCTTTCAATTATACCTATATTTATAATATACGATTAGAGGGATGTTATATTATAATCGAGGGTTTAATTGGAAAATATCGATGGTTGCAAAAAAGGTATAAATTTGTATTCAATCCATGAAATTTGGTTAGAGACTGATTTAGACTAATTTTAAAATAGAGACTATTTAAATATTAATTTTTTGGTAGTTAAAACTTTGATTAATGTTAGAAATTAATTTAGACTCTAATTTATAAATCAATTATAACTTTTGTTTATAATAGAAATTATTTTAAATATCAATAGTTAGTTTTTAGTTTATTCATTAATATCTAAATTAATTATTTTTTATAATTTTTTTTAATGATGAAAACACAAGTTAACTTTCATGTCATTATTACTTGTGCTTAAGATATTGTCTTTTTATGTCATACATGTCTTTTTTTTTTTCTTTTTTTATAGGCTTCTTGAAATTTGTTGCTTCATATTAATAAAAAACGATTAATTTTATTATCAGTCTTACAATTTTTAAAACTTGTGTATGTTGATATGGTATCTTGTTCTACTTTTTCTAGTGTCGAGACTTTATTCTTATTTTTTAAGAATTTTGAGAACTTTAATTACCATAAGATTCAAATTTTCACAATGGAAGTTATAATCTTTCTCTCTTCAAATTTGGTTGCTTTAGTTTCTAAAGAAACTTCTTTCATTTTATCATTCTCTTCTTATTCCTTCAGTATTCTTATTTTGTATTTGAACCCCTCAATTTGCCATGTTCATGAAGGTGAGATCTTTAAATTTGGAGATAGCCACCATACTTCATGATCTTAATGTTTAGTTTGTCTTTATTGAACTTCTATCTCAAAGTCAAAAAATATCACTAGTAAAGGATTAAATTATTTGTTCTATAATGATTCTAGATTTGTTATGAAAGTCCATCATGCAATATTTGTAAAAATAATGTTCTACTAATGTTATTATATATCCTTTTCAACATTTACCACTTTTAATTTGTATTATATCATATTAATTATAATAATTATACTTCTCTCTAATATTCTAACGAGTAGAGACTTGAAATGTAAAAGAATAAAAATAAAAAAGAGAGGAACTTATATTATTAAATGGAGGTTGTTTGTTTTAGATGAAACGGTTAGAGAAATTATGAAGATAGAGTGTTCCACATAAAAATAATTCTTTGCTAAAGAGTGGATAAATATAGAAATTTAATGAAGTTGAAAAAAGTTGCTTAATTTTGTTATGCCCGCAATTGCCATTGGTGCTGTATACATAAAAAGTATCACTTGTTTTGGATTTATTTTACTATGTTTCTCGATCTTTGTTAAGTATACATACATGGATCATATCATTAATCTCATTTCTTCCTCTTTCTTATATCACAATTTTTCAGGAAATGATATTGCTCTCGGTAGATTAGTCTAAATATATCTCATAAAAAAAATATTAATAAGATATCAGTTTTATATCATGATCAATAAAGATCAAGACCTCTCAATAGATTACTGAATAGTCAAGTTCATCACAGACTGTTCACTGAACAATCCAATCCATCATGGACTTTTTATCAAAAACTCAAAATATGTATTATTCATGAAATATGTATTATCAAAAACAAATATTCAAATTAAAATATATTTTAAATGTTTGTTTATTTTAATTTCTTAAATTATAATCAATATATTTTTTATACACTAATAAAAGTGATAATACATCACTTGATCAAAGTGATGCAAAGAACAAATAATAAGCATAATAATAAAATTTTGACATAGATCTTGAATCTTTTGAACTCCAATATATGTGTGATGGTGATAAAAAAATATTCATGACAATTACATTAAATGTTTATATTGTAGTAAATAAAAGTTAATTATACAATTATAGTGAAAATATTACAGTATGGTTGATAATGAGTTAGAAAATAAAAAATAATTAGATAAAATATATTAAAATAATATTCTACATGATGAAAATAAACAACAAATAAAAATATTAAAAAATTAACAAATGTGTGTCTTAGAAACAATTTGAGAGACTTTTGAAAGAAATCGCACAAAGGAAAATAAATGTATAATTAAGGATATGATAAGATGAAAAATACCTTAGAGATCTTTTTTTTTCAAATATCAACATATATACTCAATGATCGAGAAATAACAAAAATTGTTTTAGCGAAACAAAAGAGTTGTTTAAATAAAACAAAAATTATTAATAATAAGTAAATATTTTTTTATATTACCTAGTAAATGAAAGGTTTATACTATTAGACACTTAAATTGAGAGTATTAAACATTCTCATGTGAAAAGAAAATATACAATAAATAAAAATATTAAAAATAATATAAATATTCAAATGTGAGACATAAAAAATTTTAATTACATATATCATTTTAACATAATTATATAAAGATTTATGATAAGATGAAAAATATATTGGATACGAATGAGTTTCATACAAACAAAATAATTAGAGAAATAAAAAATAGAAAGTATATATATATATATATATATATATATATATATATATATATATATAATTAGTTATTTAATTGTGAATATTTTAATAATTTAAACGGAAACGGAGATATGGCGGAGACAAGTATTATAGCGGGGATATGTACATCTTCATACCCAATTGAAAAATTCAGAGATTCCCCATATAGAGATGGCAACGGGCGAGGCGGGGACATGTTTTGCTATCCCATACTCATCTCCGTAAAAACAATTCATCAACATCCCTATACCCAAACCCAACCGGTATCAAATTTTTGTCTCATTCCCATTTCCACCGGGTAACGGGTATAATCTTGTACCCACACCCATACCCGCTTTCTTACTACTTCAATATTAATTTTAATTAATTTTTATAAAAATAATAAAAAATTATGGTAAAGGAAACATAATATTATCAAATATTCAACATTAGAAGGATAGTTGTTTGTTTTTTCGATATCAAATACTTTAAAATAAATTATAATTGTTTACATTTTAGATTATAATACCAACTAAAATTTCATGAGAACCAAAACATTTATTAAATTTGCAAATATTAATGAAGTATAGTTGATAAAATTTAAAAATATTTTTTAAAAAATATAAAAGGAAAACAAATATTCAAATTAAAATATATTTTAAATGCTCGTTTACTACAATCTTTTACATCCTAATGAATCTCTTTTTTATACACTAATAAAAGTTATAATACATCATTTGATTAAAATGATACAAAGAACAAACAATAATCATAATAAAAGTTTAAAATAAATTATAATTGTTTACATTTTAGATTATAATACCAAATAAAATTTCATGGGAACCAAAACCTTTATTAAATTTACAAACATTAATGAAACCTAGTTGATAAAATTTAAAAATATTTTTTTAAAAATATAAAAGGAAAACAAATATTCAAATTAAAATATATTTTAAATTTGTTTACTTCAATATTTTAGATTCTAATGAATCTCTTTTTTATACACTAATAAAAGTTATAATACATCACTTGATCAAATAATACAATCAAATAATACAAAGAATAAATAATAATCATAATAATAAAATTTTAACATGAATCTTGTATCTTTTGAACTTCAATTATGTTGAATTGTGATAAAAAAATATTCATGACAATTAAATTAAATTTTTATATTACAGTAAATAAAAGTTATTTATACAATTATAGTGAAAAAATTACAGTATGATTGATAATGAGTTAAAAAATAAAAAATAATTAGATAAAATAGATTGAAATAGTATTCTACATAATGAAAATAAACAACAAATAAAAACATTAACAAATTAACAAATGTTTATAAACAATTTGAAAGACTATTGAAAGAAATCGTACAAAGAAAAAACAAATGTATAATTAAGAGTACGATAAGATGAAAAATACCTTAGAGATCTAAGAAAACTTTTCAAATATCAACATATATACTCAATGGTTGAGAAATAACACAAATTGTTTTAGCGAAACAAAAAAGTTCTTCAAAGGAAACAAAAACTAATAATAATGAGTAAAGAATTTTTTTATATTACCTAGTAAACGAAAGGTTTGTGCTTTAAATACTTAAATTGAGAGTATTAAACATTATCGTGTGAAAGAAAAATATACAATAAATAAAAATATTAAAAATAATAGAAATATTCAAATGTGAGACATAAAAAAATTTTAATTAACATGCATCTTTTTAACATAATTACATAAAGGTTATGATAAGATGAAAAATATAATGGAGATTTGAATGAGTTTCATGACAAACCAAATAATTAGAAGAAATAAAAAATTATAAATATAAATATATATATATATATATATATATATATATATGGTTACTTAATTAAATGTGAATATTTTAATAATTTAAACGGAGACAGGTGTTATGGCGGAGATACGTACATTTACATACCCATCCTCATACCCAATTGAAAAGTCAGGGATTCCCCATACTCATACCCATACCCAGTCAATGCGGGGATTCTTCGTCAAAACGGGGACGGGTTCAGGTAATACATACGGAAACGGATTTATTTTCCATCTCTACTTGACATTGAACATGCAAAGGAGAGAGAAAAAAACAATTACCATTGCCATTATAAACTAAAAGAATAGAATGGAGATTTTAAAAAGTTAAGAAAGTGCAAGAGAAAAAGATGGGGTGCAGGGGGTAGGAGCCTAATTTATTTAGTTAATCATAGTAATTGGATTATTTATTGAGTGTATTTTATTATAAATTAAAATATAAAGAATTTTGTGTATTTAAATTTTATTATTTTGATAGATTTGTAAATATTTTATTATAATTAATGTTCATTGAATAAATTTAAATTATAAATAAAATAATGTAAAATGTTAACCTTTTGTTATTAGATAAATAATTGTAAAAGAATTGATGGATATTAATGTGAGATGAATTCGATACCAATTATGAATGATATACGAATCTTTAGTCAATAAATGCAAGTAATAAATGAATAAATTCTAAAGTAGTTAATAGACATTAATTATTTGTTTCTTTGAAATGATATTTTTTACTAAGTGGAAAGTGTTTTTAAATGATAATGGAGATACAACTGAATGCAATGCTTGAGTTTAGAGGGATTGATCCACTAAAGGGATTGATCATAGGTGTCATGTAAAGAGTTGGTACTTTGTGTTGCTTACAAGAAGCTCATCATCGTCGTCACGTTCTCTCTCGCTCAAGTCTCCACACTCGTCACAGTAATTCTCTCATGTCGCAGCTGCATCGTCCCAATAGATGTTGTCATTGAAGAAGATCATGTCATAGCTCATCATCGCCCACTCATGGAATAAAAGGCGAGTCAGGGAACGAGGGAAAAGTCGAAGGTGGGGTGAAAACAAAAGGGAGAAAAGTGAAATCTGATTCCCCCCCCCCCCCCTTTTTTTTACCTTAGGAGTGTTTGTGTGGGCCAGCCAAGGGAAACAATTTAATTTGTTATGCATAGGCCATCCGACGCCAACGATTTGGTTCTTTTGCATCGGCCAAACCGTCGAAAATCTTTAATTAATAATTTCTTCCTTCGTGTGAATAGATAAGTTTTTTTTTCTAATTAATTATTTATATTAGTGTCGGTGTTGCGTGGGTCTGGCCGATATTATTTGCGTCCTACACCTATCTGCCGCCATAACTAGGAAGCTAATAACGCACATTCTTGTAGTACTAGATTAATTCTAGCATTTATAAAGCTCTATTGTTTTATGAAGAAAAAAAAGTATTGTATTGTAAGTATATAATTAGAGTTGTCGTTTACTTAAATTTGAAGTTTCGCTTAGAGAAAGTATATTTATTACACGTATGGTTAAAAGATATTTTGTTACTATATTTAGATTTTTTATTTGTTTTTGGTATTTATATTTATTCTTAACTCAAATAACTCTCAAATCTTTTAAAAAGATTTAATGGGATTTATTTTGCGTTAATACCATTTGAAAAAGCTACGTATCAAAATCTAAGGCTACCTCATATCAAAATACGAGTGATCTTCTATCTTGGAACCCCTTTGATTTTGATACTAGCACTTTACAAGTAGAAGATGACCTAATTTATGACACTAGCCCCTTATACGCGATGGACCTAGATTTTAACATGTGGTACTTCCCGAATGCGTTAACACCAATTTAACGAAAGGGACCACATTGAGTCTTGTTTTTCACAAAAAAATACACTCAGCTGATTTTTTTTAATAGAGACTCAATTGAGGAAAAAAAATCTAGAGACCAAAATAAATCAAAAGTCTAAGTATAAAGTCTAAATTACCAATTAAGCCTTAAATATATTGTAAGGTCAAACTCTAGATTTAATTAACACATAACAACATAAGATTTTTCTTTAGTTTTGTGAGCTTTGATAAAATAACAAAGGGTTGTAGAAAATTTGATTAAGATGTGCACGAGTTGGAAAAACAAAATGATAAAGCAGCTTATCTACCTATGTTTTTTTATGTAAAAATAATTAATAGTTTTAGCTAGATTTCAGATTTTAATTGTGTCAATTTCAATTTTAGTTTACTTAAAAGGATCATACTATTATTAGGCAAATGCACATGGATGATCACTTTATTTATCTTTTTCTTGACAATAATTTAACTTAAATATACTATGTTGTGTTCAACTTTTAGATTAAGCTAATATCTTCTTAACAATAGTTATCAAATACTTTAATAAACGAGGTTGAGATGGCCGAGTTGGTCTAAGGCGCCAGATTAAGGTTCTGGTCCGAAAGGGCGTGGGTTCAAATCCCACTCTCAACACTTCTTTTTTTTAGGAATTCATTTTCGTTTTTCTCTGGATGGAGCATGGTGATGTAAATTTGATAACAGTAATTTTGATGGCTATGAACTTTAGTGTATGGGCATTGAAATTATTTTTTTAATAAATTCATTTAAAGAAAGAGTAAAGGAAGGATGCATGAGAGAAATTGGATTTTTATGGTGTAAGGAATTGAGTTTGAGCTGATAATTGTTTGGGGTTAAATTTTGATCAATTTGGATGAAAGGTTTATGAAGTAAATATGATCTAGTGTTATTTTTTTTAGGCAAAGTGAACATACATATATATATATATATATATATATATATATATATATATATATATATATGGGTTTTGTGTTTTATGTGTGAAGTAGGTGGTGTTTGCACATGAAGATATTATTTTAAGGGTTCCCATGATGTGTACATGTTTTCGGGTTCATAGGAATTATATGAGATGGTTGGTAAGCTTTGTGCATGTTTTGGATGATGGGTATGGGTGAGTAAGGTGCCTTGTTCATTAAATAAATAAACGTTGTTTTTCTTCTTTTCGTGCAGCAGGGACCGTCGAATATTAACATAATTACATAAAGATTTATGATGAGATGAAAAATATATTGGATACGAATGAGTTTATACAAACAAAATAATTAGAAGAAATAAAAAATAGAAAGTATATATATATATATATATAGTTATTTAATTAATTGTGAAGATTTTAATAATTTAAACGAGAACGGAGATATGGCGGAGATGGGTATTATGGCGGGATATGTACATCTCATACCCATCCTCATACCTAGGGATGGCAACGGGGCGGGGCGGGGACGAGTTTCACTATCCCATACCCATCCCCGCATAAAAAATTCATCCCCATCCCCATACCCAAACCCAACGGGTATCAAACTTTTTTCCCATCCCCATCCC